>JAEEGL016181140.1_pt1 | contig 16792 bp, 12 predicted proteins | sample 9134231 | NCBI WGS metagenome assembly JAEEGL01 (sample SAMN16246548, study PRJNA631951) | gut metagenome | biome: gut microbiome; feature: rumen; material: fiber-attached | host: Bos | place: Iran: Karaj | collected 2018-10
CCACTCGTTGAAGCCGCCGATGTTGTAGGTCTCGGCGACCTGCCCGCGGTGGAAGATCGTGTCGATGGCGCGTGCGTGGTCCTCCACGTACAGCCAGTCGCGCACGTTCTCCCCCTTCCCGTACACCGGCAGCGGCTTGCGATGCCGTATATTGTTGATGAACAGCGGGATGAGCTTCTCCGGAAACTGGTAGGGGCCGTAGTTGTTCGAGCAGTTCGTCACGATGGTGGGCATGCCGTAGGTGTCGTGGTAGGCGCGCACGAAGTGGTCGCTGGACGCCTTCGCGGCACTGTACGGGCTGTGCGGATTGTATTTTGTCTCCTCCGTAAACAGGGTACCGTCCATCTTCAGCGCACCGTACACCTCGTCCGTGCTGATATGGTAGAAACGCTTCCCTTCCCAACTGCCCTCCCAGCAGACCTTGGCGGCCTGCAGCAGAGAAAGCGTCCCCATCACGTTGGTGCGGGCGAACGTGAACGGATCCTTGATGCTGCGGTCCACGTGGCTCTCGGCGGCCAGGTGGATGATGCCGTCCACCCGCTCCTCCTGCATCAGCTTCAGAACCCCCTCGAAATCGCAGATATCCATCTTCACGAAACGGTAGTTGGGCCTGTCCTCGATGTCCTTGAGGTTCGCAAGATTCCCGGCATAGGTCAGCTTGTCCAGGTTGATGATCCGGTACTGCGGGTATTTGTTGACAAACAGACGCACCACGTGGCTGCCGATGAAACCGGCGCCGCCCGTGATGATCAGCGTTCTATCGTAATTCATATCGGCGGTGTTATCAATATCGGACAAAATTAGTTAATTTTGCGAATAATGGCAACGAGGCCTCCCATATCTCTCTACACCGACGGCGCTTCGAGCGGCAACCCCGGCCCCGGCGGCTGGGGCGCGGTGCTCTGCTGCGGCGACGTCCGCAAGGAACTGTCCGGCGGCTTCGCCTGCACGACCAACAACCGGATGGAGCTGCTGGCCGTGATCAAGGGGCTCGAGGCCATCCGCTGGGAAGGCGCCGAGGTGCACGTGTTCAGCGATTCCACCTACGTGGTAAACACCGTCACCCAGGGCTGGAAGCGCAAGAAGAACCACGACCTCTGGGCGCAGTACGACGCCCTCGCCGGCCGCTTCCGCCTCACCTTCACCTGGATACGCGGCCACGCCGGGCATCCCGAGAACGAGCGCTGCGACCGCCTGGCCGTCGAGGCGTATTCCCGCCCCGGCCTGCCGCCGGACACCGGCTACTACGAAACGAAAGAACCTACATTAATCTGATTCATATGCAAAACGGAAAAATCATAGTGGGCATCACCCAGGGCGACTCCAACGGCATCGGCTACGAAGTCATCATCAAGGCCCTCGCCGACCCGCGCATCCTCGAACAGTTCACCCCGGTCATCTACGGCTCCTCCAAGCTCTTCGGCTTCTACCGCAAGACCATTCCCGAGGTGGAGCAGATGGACACCAACGCCATCTCCTCGGCCGCCGAGGCGCACGCCCGGCGCGTCAACATCGTGAACTGCCTGCCGGACAGCGCGTACGCCGAGCCCGGCCAGGCCACCGCGGAATCCGCCGGCGCCGCCATCAAGTCGCTGGAAACGGCCGTGCGGGAACTCCGCCAGGGCCTCATCGACGTGCTCGTGACCGGCCCCATCAACAAGAAGGCGATGGCGGGCGAAGGCTTCGGCTTCCCCGGCCATACCGAATACATCCAGAATGCCTTCGGCGCTCCCGACGCCCTGATGTTCATGGTCAGTCACCGCCTGCGCCTGGCCGTCGTCACGGGGCACATCCCCCTCAAGGACGTGGCCGCGCAGATCACCGAGGAGCGCATCCTGAGCAAGCTGCGCCTCATCAACGACTCGCTGAAGCGGGACTTCGTGGTGGACCAGCCGCGCATCGCCGTGCTGAGCCTCAACCCGCACAGCGGCGACGGCGGCCTGCTGGGCACCGAGGAGCAGGACATCATCATCCCGGCCATCCGGAAGGCCACCGACGAGGGCATCCTCGCCTTCGGCCCCTTCTCCCCCGACGGCTTCTTCGGGCTGAACCATTTCGAGGACTTCGACGCCACCCTGGCGATGTACCACGACCAGGGGCTCGCGCCGTTCAAGGCCCTCTCCTTCGAGGACGGCGTGAACTTCACCGCCGGCCTGCCCATCGTCCGCACCTCGCCCGACCACGGCACCGCCTTCGAGATGGCCGGCCGCGACCAGGCGGACCCGCGCTCGATGCGCGCCGCCATCTTCACCGCCATCGACATCTGGCGCAACCGCCACGACTGGGAAGAGCTCCAGGAGGGCAAGATGCCCGAGCGCTTCCTCACCCGCGAGAACCGGAGCGGGAAGCCGCAGATCGCCTGACGGCAGTCTGCGCCGGCGGCCCCATCCTCAAGACAGGCTCAAAACAAGGACGGAGTGCAGATTCACTGCACTCCGTCCTCATATTCGGCCTCTGGTGAGGAGGTAAGAGACTCTACTTGGCCTAATAAGAGATGCTTGTTACCACAATGGAAGATACCCGGGCAAACTCATTGTTGTCGGTCCGTCCCATTGCCAATTGCACTTCATCGGCAGCCCCGGTCCAGGTCCCGGTTGTTCCACTCTTCGAGAAATTTCCCGTATTCGGAGTTACTGTTCCGCCAGTGTAACTGCTGCTATTGTAGTTCAAAACAATTCTGCTAATAATGCTGTTATCCGTGGCTGTAACGGTTATTTTTCCATTAGTATAACCTGTCCAGAGGAGATACCAAGTCGAATAGCCCGTTGTGATATAACTCGATGACCCGTCGCAATCCGACAAGGAAACCCTCACGCCATTGCTCGAAAGGCTTCCGGAATGGTTGGACACAGAAAAACTACCCGCATTAAAAGTAACGACTTTCTCCGTAGGCTGAGGCGCCGAAGCATATAAGGGAATCCGAGCGCCGAAATTATCTATCTCAAAATACAAACCAACCGTACTCTTAATCAACTCAGGGAAAAGCTCTTCAACGAAAGCATTTAAGTATACTGTATAAGAATTGTTCACACTAGGTTCGCTGATCACGAACTCATACCAGCTATCCCATTTGTTGGCATTGTAGTTCCACTGATTAGACTGGTCCGTCGCATCCAGGAAGTTTGTCTTATCCACAGCCACATTGAAGGATCCGTGCGGTGCCGTCGCCGTATTGTCGCTGAACGGAACCAGGGTTCCGGTATACATTTTTACCGTCAGCGGATAAACCGCATTCGGAAGAGTAGCCGGAAGAGCGAATGTCAGTTTGTATGTTTCCCGTTGATAATCGCCGACGGATCTCTTGGTCCCGTTATCCACGAGCTTAGGGGCCGTAGCGAACGAGAAGGCGCTGATAGAGTAAACATCCACGTACCTCGTAAGACCGGACGGGGAAACTACTTGAAGCGTATTGAACTTCAATTCAGAAGTAATCGTGTTCAACGGGAAGGTAATCGTGCCTTTGCCCGTAGAGGCGCTGTAGGTAACAGCTGGCGCCGTGGTAACAGGAGAAACGTCCGGGCGCTCGTCCGTGTCGTCCTTCGGTTCCCAAGAAACCTCGAAATCGCTGTCGGAAACGCCGGAAACGCCGTTCCCGTCGAGGTCCGTATAGGTGAAATTCACCGTTCCGGAGGTCCCGCTGTCATAAAAGAGCTCAACCTTTTCTACCGTCAGACGATACTCCTCGTTATTGATTTCGTTGACCTCGCGGGCAACCTGGGCAAACGGATTATTGGAATAATTTGTCGTGGTCACGGCATCATCAAAACTATCCGATCCAACCGAAGTGGTCTCTGCCTTGCTGGGGAGGTCCTTGATAGTCAGGACGAAAGACTGGTTCCGGTAAATACGGTACATCTTTTTGTCCTTATCCTGGAGAAGAATCGTATGATAACGGGTCGTTCCATCCGTATAGGTGGCCTTGACGATAATCTTGACCGGATCGGTGGAATTGGCGTTCTCGAAAAGGAACTGCGGATTCGCAGCCCCGGGTCCGGTCCATATGGATTCAGCGTCCGACAGCGTGTAAGTGCCGGAACTCCGGTACTCCGTGAGGATCGTGGACGTCGAATAAGTATTGTCGTAAGGATTGCTGTTGTCGGACGAACTCATTGCAGCGACAAGACCCTTGTTCAGGCCATTGCTGACGGTCCACTGCAGGGAAGCGATATCGGCATCGCTGTTGGTAACCGTAATCTTGGCCCGGTCGCGAAGCAGGATGACCGTATTCCCGCCGGTGAGCCAGGAAGACATCGCGGCAGTAGATTCCTCCTTATGGTATCCCCAGAAACGGACGTCATCGTTGATTCCGGAAGACAACTGACTGGATTTCATCATCGCCCGCTCCAGTGCGCCCATACTGAAAGAAGAAAGGTCAAGGCCTGCAAAGTTGGCGACAAAATGAATGCGGGCCGTGTTGGCGGGGACCGTTCCCGTCAGGGTTCCGTGCGTGGCGTCAGTCGCGGTCACCACCCCGTCACGGGCGGTCAGGTAGGAGCCCCCGCCGTCGAAGCAGATCATCTTGATGGTGCTGATGGCAGTTTCCTGTCCGCTGACATAACTGCGGGTACCGGGGCCGGCCATCGGACCGTCCAATACGAGGTTGACCGCCATCTCGCCGTCCGGGATGGCCTTGTTGTCCGCCACATTCAGCATATCGTTGCATCCGGCCAGAATAAGCAGGGACGCGAGTATGTAGAGAATTCTTTTCATTGTCGTGTGCGGTTAAGGTTTAGAATTGATTCAGTCTGGCGATCTCTTCAGCCGACACGTCACGGACGCAGCGGGTAAAAGTTTGATTCGGGTTTGACCCCCTGGGATACTCAGCTTTTCCACCATCAAGAGTCCAGTAATACCTACCACCTAATACTTCGATCATTACCTGTGTGTTGGTGGTCTGGTTGTCAATCATATATTGAACTTCCTGTTTAGTGGGAAGTCGCCAACCGGTAAAGACAGTACCATCCGTAGCGACCTCTTTATACAATGCACAATGAATAGCTGATGTCACCTGAGTAGTAAACCCTTTATTTACACCCAACTGAGAGCCGAGCATAAAAGCAGGAGACAGCACATCATCATTAGAAACAGAGTATTCAACGCTCCCGACCGGATCCCCGGAATCGTAGTCATAAACACTGGCTGTCTGTTTTGTGAGTACGGGCCGGCCAAGTCGGTATTTATCATTAGCGGCAGTAATCTGAAGAACATACATTTGATTGTTAGTTGCATCTGACACTGAACTACCCCGGACTCCGTTTTTGTTTAATATATAGACTTGGCCATTGTAATAAATGTGTGCGGTAAATATGTCGTCAGAATAATCGTCAAACCCAAAACTCCCATTACTATAAACAAACGAGGAATTATAGGTCTTCGACCGGTTCGGCTCGGCCCAATTGTCATCGACATAAGAACTCCAACTGCCGGAAACGCCCGTCACAAAGTCAGCCGGATAATGGCGGACTATGACTTTTTCCGTCTTATTCCCACATTTCACGGTGAATTCCAGCGTACGGAAGGTTCCGTTCGTAGGGACCGTGGAGGTAACGGTAATGACACCATTGGCAGGATTACTGACGGTGAATCCCGACGTGACGTCGGTTTCGGCGCCGGTCCTGTTCTTGTAATAAGCACGGACCCCCTGGAGCGAGACTTCTCCGGAAGCATAATAATGGAAAGACTTGCTCAGGTACTCACCTTCGCTACCACCCTTGAATGAATGACGGGTAGGCGTAACGACCAGATAATCCATCGCATAGGCGTTCACATCAGCCTCGGTAGCCGTCCAGTCCTTTACTTCATACGTCAGGTTCACCTGATCGTTGGACAGGGTCTCGAAGCTGCCGTAAGAACTGATGACCGCTTTCACCTTGTACTCGTGGTTGCGGAGCGTAGAAGTAACCGTTCCCGCAACAAGAGGGATGTAATAATAGTGATAATTGGAAACTCCGGTTGTGTTATTGACGGCCGGATAACTGATCAGGATGGCCGGTGCAAGATCGGCCGCCGTCGCGGCTTCCCAAGCCTGCGGATAGGCGTAGGTAGTCACAATGAAATGACCGTCTTCACCGGGAACGACATCAAGATAGGCTCCGCTACCCCGAGTCGCCAGATCGGCGGCGGCCGTTCCTTCCGGGATTTCCGGCGTAACGGTGTTGAAATGCAGATACTTCCAGCCCGGAGTACCATACTCCGAATTGTCTGCGGTCAGACGTGCCTTGAAGGTATCACCGAGCGATATATCCATCACGAATTTGACCGCGGCACGCTGAACGGTGATCTGCTCGTCGCTGATCAGCTGGGTGGCCATACTCTCGATGGTCCAGGAACCCACCGTTGCGTTCATCAGAAAAGTCTTGGACGAAGAGTAAGTTTCGTTGTCAACGCCTTCCTTAAAACGCTTATAGATGTCCGCATCCGTCGTAGACAGCGCCTGGAGCGCAGTTTCCGTAGTAACGGCACCTGCGGTTGTCAAAGTCTCGTTGGTGCTGTTGGCCACCACATAAACCTTATACTCGACATCCTTATCCAGGCCGTCTTTCTTCCAGTCGATGGACAGAAGATAGCCTTCCTTGCCGCCACGCTGAACGATCTTTGCGGGTGTAAGTCCGTCAATGTGATAGTCCTTCACAAAAGACCCGTCCGCCTTCTTGAAGATAAACACATCCAGACGTGCAACCTTATTCTCGTTGAACTGGGCATCGTTCTGGGGCTCGTCGGCGCGCGTCCGGAGCCCGTTCTGCATACCCAGAAGCGACGGGGAAATCATCAGAATCTGCTCCCCATCACCGACATCCGGCAGCAACAGTTCCCGGTTGCAGGAATTCAGAATTCCAGCAGCCAGAAGCACCCATATCAAACTATAGATATATCGTTTCATTTTCATCGAAGATTAGATTTCGTTATGCCTCGTTTCTGTGTTTTCGTCATACTTGGTAGGCGTCAGGACCATGAAGCGAACCTTCGTGTGGTCCGTCGAAGCAGGAAGATTCTGGTGGCTGTAGGCAATCGGAGCATTACAGTCCGTACGGATCAGTGAAATATTCGCGACATCTCCGTCAACGGCACCCTCCAGCGGGTAAACATAATACACCGTTTCATTCCGTGTCCCGTAAGGGAATTCCTCGGTTACGGTGCTGGCCGGGATGGTTATGCTAGCAACCGGATCGGAATATCCCTGTCCCACACGGTAGACAAAACCGACCTTCGGGTTGTCACTGACAAGTTGCAGTTCCACGCCCACGCTGATGGTCGTCAGCGTAAACATCGTGCTATATTGAGGATAACTAACAATCGGGCTTTCCGGATCTTCCGGATCCAGACGGCCCGAGATGTAACCAGGAGCAACGGCAACATAAGTATCCTCCCACAGGGGCTTATTGTTCAGATAAGCCTGATAGGACTCGAACATCGTAGAAGCGTCCTCGATGGTGGTATAAGTGGACGGATCCACCTCGTCCCACGGGGCGGTGCCCACGGAGATAAGCAGTTCGCCATTCGGCAGTGCAAGACCGAGAATACGGTGCTTCTTACCGGCAGCAAAGGTGACATTGGGTCCGGGAGCTCCGGTTTCAGGATCGGCATACTTCAGCGCCAGGGTCCTTTGCACGTCCTGGGACGTCGTAAAGCGGACGGACAAATTGCTGTATTCCTGAGGAAGAGCCAGCACCGTGAAGGTGAGATAGTCCTCACCGGCGGATTTGCCGCTCAGGTTGACGGTAATGGTCTTGCCGCCGGAAGTCGGGAAAGAATACGTTTTGGTCCCAGAAGAATAATCAATCGTATATTCTCCGGCCAGGGACTTGTCGCCGGAAATCAACTCGAAGGACTTGAGACCGATCGGGTCTCCGGCGCTCTTGACCATAATTTCAAACGCCGTGAAATCCGGGTAGAACTCCAGTTTTATGTTGGTCGGGTCATCGCTGACCGGCCGGGATGCCTGGCCGAAAGCAGTCATATACCCGTATGAACTGATGTTTCCTTTCTCGGAGAAGCCCTGCGTTTCCGGCATCAGAAGCGGGAACTTGCCGCTCACACCCAACAAGGCATAATCATACGGATTATCTTCAGCGGCCGGCGGGTTCGCCACCGTCCCTTCATCCTCAGGAATGCCGCTGGCAAGGCGGTTCTTCGGATAAATGGCATAGAACTTCGCGCTGTTGGCGTCCGTCCACATCAGGTCATTGCCAGCCCCGTTACCATCATCATTGCGGTTCTCTAGTTCAGCGGTGCTCCAGCCTTCTGCGGTATTGGCCGTTCCGGCCGTCACGTTGGTCACGGAATAGTCCGCCCAGTGGTAGAGCGCATCCGCGGCGGCGCCGGACTCGAAGCCCACGCGGCGCACGGCATTGTCGCTGTAGATGCGGATTTCGTCGCCCTCCACCCAGTCGATGCTCTGCCAGATAGCATCCTTCGGGTCCTCAGTATCATAAGCACCATACGCGGTCTTTGTGTCCGGGCGGGCGCTCGCCAAAAAGCGGATCTCGCCCTTGCCGCCGGAAATGCCGTTTTCCTTCTGGCATCCCGCCAGAAGAAGGATTCCTGCGAGGAGCAGGAGATAAGTCATCGTCTTTTTCATAGTCCTACTCCCATTGATGATTAAACCCGGAGCCGGAGAAATCGTGATTCTCCACCGCCTGTCCCGTGGACACGATCGTGGTGTTGTCCACCACGGACCCCTCCAGGATCGGCTTGTCCCCCTGGAGCGAAAGCTCCCCGAGGACCACCGGTTTGACAAACTGTTTCTTCATTGCCATTATCGTTTTCTTGTTTTCTTTCCTTTCTTTCTTACATCGTTTCCAGCCACGCGCGCGGCACGCTCGCCTTGGCGAACCAGGAATCAAAGAGTTCCACGACCACATAAAACCGGCCGCGCAACTCCAGCACACGCCCCTCTACGCCCGCGAGTACCCCTTTGATTACGCGTACGCGTGCGCCCAGAGAGAGCGGACGCGCAATCAGGCCGCCTTCGCCCTTCGAGAGGTCCAGCACCCGCCGGAAGTCGTCCATCTGCTTGTCGGGAACGACCAGCAGACTGCGGGTGGCAGGGTCCACCAGGTACTTCACCGGCAGGGAGTCGCGGTTCGCGAGTTCGCAGGCGCGCTGCTTGGTGGCCTTCAGGAACACCAGGGAAGGGATGAGCGCGCGCTCGTAGGAGCCGCCACCGCGGGTGTGGCGCCGGAGTTCGGACGGGACATAGCTCTCCACGCCCAACTTTTCCAGCCGCCCGGCTACCGACAGTTCCGCCCCGCAGCGCGTGCGCGCCGCGAACCAGCGAAGATCCTGCCGGATATCCTCCCTTCTATTTGACCTTTGTTCAGCCACTTAAGCAATACACCGCCTTGCCAAAAGGCGCCAAATCCGCCCAATGGACGGGAAAAACCAGGCCACAATTGTGCAAGGTAACTTCAATCGAACCGCAAAAGTATTAATAATTTTTTTAAAAAAGAAATGAAACCCCCACTCCTGAAACCGGGGGACATAGCCATAAAAGGAATATGGGGAGCGGTTTCCCGCTCCCCATATTCCTCGTAATCGCCGGTAAGAAATCAGTTCCCAACTGAAACCGTGCAGGTTTTCTGCTCAAAGAACGGAGCCGTCCTGCCGGCGTGCACCTTATCAATTACGGCGAAGGTCGTGGCATTGGAATCCGCAGCGGTCCCGGTACGCGTCGTTTTGAACGTACAGGTATACTCCTGCTTGGTTTCCTCCGTTTCCGCATTGTAGTATTCGGAGTATTCGATGGTCTTGAGGAAGTAGAAGGAATTATGGTCCGTTCCGAAAAGGGACGGTCCATACTCAACAGGCAGGCCTTCCGAAGAATTGAAGGCTCCGTTCTGGGCTTCAATCTTCAAAATAAGCGGGAACATCGAATAGCCGAGGTCTGCAGGGATCTTGATGGTCAGCGTAGTCGTCTGGCCGATAGTCTGATTGGGCAAATTCGAAGCGGAGAAATCCTGGAATTTCTGCGTACCCATCACCCGATAAGCGACGTCCCGGGACATCGGCTTCTCTTCATGAGAAAGACCCATCACAGTGAGGGTGCTCTTCAGATTAATATCACCGCTGCCATTCAGTTCAACGGTGGCTTTCTTCCACTCCTTTGAAGCATCCGGTGTTCCGGTCGTGAAAGTGCCGTCTGCAATGGTAATCGCCGGAACAGGCTCGCCCCCGGGCTCGGTGCCAGGCACTTCAACAATCGCCGGATTCTGGGAATGGGTGACGGTCAGGTCCAGGTCATCCCACAAGTATTCCGGGTCAGGCTCGGGAACGTCTTCCGTCGGTGCGGGCAGATAATACATCGTATAATAGATGTCGGCGTAGATATGATCGGTCTCCGACTCCTTGCCATCCGTGCTGATGTAATCGATATACTCTACCCACAAAGTGGTGCCCCTGCCGTCGGAAATCTGCTCGAGGGTCCTGGTTTCCGCAGAGCTGGACACGTCGCCGATGGCGGGAGAAGACCAGGCCTTGGACTTCGATGTCTTGCCGGTGGAGCCCGTAATCTTGCCGATCTGGATGTTATACGCCACGCCGCGATAAATCGGGAAATATGCTCCGTTAGGGTCCGTCAGTTCGATCTTGAAATAACGGGTACCGGTGGCTTCACCATTCTTGAAAGTTCCCCCGATCAACAGACTGGTGGAATTCTTTGAAGATTTAGGACGTTCATACAACCAAGTGGTCCACGATCCAGTGAATGCCTCCGTTTCGGGAAGGGTCCTTTTAATCGTTGCCTCGGCAGGGAGGCTTCCGGCATATCCGTCCTCAACGATGGCCGAATGCGACAAGGGCCCCTTAGCCCGCGTATATACGGGAGCGAAGCGCCGCTGCTTGACATCATAGGGAGCCACGAAACCGGCATTAACCGTATTGCCGATGCCAATCTCCGTAATGGTAAAATTGGAATCTTCCGTACTCGTCACCGTAATCTCGGCGAAATTGCGGATAAACGGAATAAGCTTCAACGCGTCCGAAAGCTCATCGGAGGCAAAGTAACCGGTGTCGTCCACGATCTTCGTACCATCACGCTTGATGTAGTCGCCGACATTAACCCAAACCGTCTTGGTCCCCGATCCGGTAGGGACTTCACATTGATACTTCGTTCCACCCGGCTGGCCGTAAGTCTGGCCGTCGGGGGCCGTATAAACGCCACCCTTGTATGTGTAAGCATCAATCTTATCCAGCTCGAAACGCTGCCAGTATGCAACCGCCCCATCCTTGGTGATCAGCGACTGCATCACGTTATCCTCACCGGTCGTAGTGGTAAGATCGGCATAGGAAGTAACCGGGGAGTTGCCAATGAAATGCAGGATCCTCGGACTGGCGCTCATCGTCAGGTCCACGGTATATTGGGCCGTGTAGGTCCCGGTACCGTCTCCGTTCACGACGGAGGCTGCGTTCGTCAATGTGGCCGGAGCGAACTCCTTGAGGATGCCGCTGCGATTGAAGACGGCCACGTGGATCGTCTCGATCTCGGGGTCATGCCCCATCCCAGCCTTGGTCTGCGCGGGCATCGGGACGGAGAATTCCACCGTTACTTTCGGCCCGTCGGCGGGTTCGCTATCCGGGCCCTGCACCGGGTCAAGCCCCCTTACGCAAGCGGTGGCAAGCAATGCTGCAGTCAATATATAGATATACTTTTTCATATGCATTCTTCTTACGGTTTCGGGGTAAAGTTGTTCTCGTTCACTTTGTCATTCTCCCAATACCAATAGTCATAGACACATCGAACGGAAACATCGCGTCCGCTGATCTGGCCCGGCGTAAACCGGGTCCTGTAAGACGTCTCACCATTCACCCCGAAACGGTCGAAGACACGGCCGCTGGAAGCGTAGTATCCATAATTCTGGGTGCCGGTATTGGAGAACAAACCGTCAACGAGTCCCTTGGTCTGAAGCGTATAGACGAAATAAATCTCGGCTTCCGTGGGAAGGCGCCATCTTCCGGCAGGGTATCCCGCTTCCTGATAAGCGGCGCAACGCTGTTCGGCCATTTCACGGCTGTTGGGGAAAGTTCCACCGGGGCGCGACCACCGGGATGAAAGCAGGAAGGCCGGCGCGATAACATTCTCGCGGGTATTCGATCCAACTTTAATATTGGAAATCGTTTGAGCTCCCCAAGGAGTATCCTGATAAGAATTATTGCCGGTCCGGCCGGAAAGATAGTTATTAAGACTGTTCCAGCTCTTGTTACTCTGCCTGGGGTCCCCAATAATATACTCTTTTTCCGGGTCACCTGGGGATGTATATTTCGCGGAACCGCCGGGGAAAGCCGAGACGGTGACCAGCGTCAGATTCCGGGGAAGTCCGCCGTCATAATTAATCGTTCCATATCCCTGAGAATTGACGGAACCGCTTCCAGTACCATTATCATATCGATATCCCCTTACAGGCCCATACGACGTCGTCCCGGAACTATTGGTAAATGTATAATTCCTTGCAGTAAGGCTTGAGAACCCGTTCGGCGCAGCACTCTGATACTGGAAATAGCCATTCAAGAAGGCATTTCCACCCGTTTTCTGGCCGATATAAATCGAAGGATACTGGACGACCGTAATCTCTTCAGTCTTGTAATCATGGTTGTCCGCATGCCGGACCTTGAACTTATATGTAATCGGGGCTACATCCTTGGCATTTGAACCGTTCGTTGCAAATTCGTTGATGTCCTTGTCCATCACATGCTTTAACACAACGGTATTGAGGTCCTGGGGAAGTAGGGTAAAATAAGAACCGGTACTGTTCGTGGCGTGCTGCGTGAGGTGGCGTGTCTCACCATTCCCCGGGAAATAACGATACTCATTACTGACATCATAAACCTCCAGTTCATGGCTGGACTTGAGAGGAATCTCCAACTGGTCACCATACATCTCAAACTTGGTCTGGCCGATCTTGAGATAACGGCCGGCCGTCTGCTCTCCGCCCATCGTTTCCGCCGTATTCCAGTCCACGACATAGTAATTACCGATCACCTCCACCGGAACCTCATCCGCACCGCTTCCCAGTACCGCAAGATCGATGGAAATCTGATAACACGTATTGCTTACCAACGACGTCTCGTCCGGAAGGACGATCTTGTAGTAAAACTCAGTAGGCTTGGAATCCGGTGTGCGAGTCCCGTCTTCGTTGATTGCCGTCCCCATCCAAGGCAGGATGATCTTGATGAACGGGGCCTGAGCGTCGGACGGGGCCCAACTGATCGGGTACGAGTACATCGGAGTGCTCTCCACATGATAAATAGGGATGGTCTTCTCCACGGGCACCAATGCACCGTCTTGCCAAATGTGCTCAGTATATGTCTTCGTTGTTTCTGTAATCGCAGAAGCAGGGACTGTACTGTTTTCCGTTCCCCCCGTGAACATCGCATATCGCGGCGTACTGTAATAACTACCTTTCGTGTCCTCGGAATAGGTCAGCGGCGTCCCCTGCAGGGTACCGTCCTTGGCGGCCCAGAGAAGATAGACCTGCAGTTTGTTGATCACGGACTCCCATTCTTTGATAGGGTCTGTCGTGCCGTCGGGATTCGTTTTCGTCTGAGTAACTTGCTTGGCCGCATCAATCTTCAACTGGATCTTGGCAGCGACCCGCTTCAACTGGGCCGGAACCTCGACTGCCCTGTGCTCGACAAGCGTAAACTCCTGGGCGGACTCCGTGGCCATCACGAAACGGTTTTCCGGATTGACGACCCCCTCCTTGGCATCTCCCGTGTAGAAAGAAGCCGAAAGAGCTATCTTTTTCAACTCGGCAACGGTCTTCGTTTCGGGAAGGACCGTCCCTGCCGGAAGGTTGGCAATCACATAGACATATCCCTTTTTCGGGGTCGTCAGGGCGGAGAACTCGTCCAGAACCAGGAACAGGGACTCGCCGTTCTCCGATACTCCTTCAGTCACGAGGTTGGTGCCAGCCGCATCGCTGTAGATGAAATACAAGAAACGATCTATCGTGTTTTCATTGTATTTATTCTCCCCCGGAATGGTGGCTTTCGTACTCAGATCGGTACAGACCGGAGCCAGGCGGATGCCCGTCCCCTCGTCGGCGAACATGGTATTCAGTTTATCGGGCGAGCAGGCTGTCGCCATTACGGCCAACAGGCCTGCGATATATGCTAACTTCTTCATAATCTGCTAGTCATTCGTTTGAGGGATTACAAAACGCCACCAACTAAACGTACCGTTTCCGTGTGCGTCCTGGATTTCCGAGTCGGCGCTGTAAGTGGAATTGTCATCAAAAGCAAGCGTATTGCTGAAGAACGCCTTGATGATGATGGCATGGTCTTCGGTGCGCTGGGCATCCGTCACATTCGGGTAGATGCGCAACTTGACCGGATTGCCCATGATCCGCCCCACGAGGTCGGCGGTTTCGGTTTCTTCATCGAGAACCAATTTGACCTGGAATGCATCCGAGCCCAGACCGGCCACGCCTTCCGGAAGGAGTTTCCAATACCCGCCTTCCGGAGCTGAAGGCGTAAACGTCACCTCAAACCATCGATGTGTGGCATCACGCATGTCCATGGTACGAACATTATAATCTCTTGTACCGGCGGGATAATAATTATTGTAGCCAGGATCCGCGGAGTCCGTCGGTTCCAGGCATCCGGTGATCTTGAACGGACTTGTCAGAATGTGCTCGGCAAAACTTGTCGTGCTATTCTTGAGTTCCCAAGGCATAGCAACACCGGAGAGCTGGATGGCAAATCTCCAGACCTCGTTCGGCATCGCAATACCGTAGATACGGTGCTTCTTGCAAGCGGAGAACTCGACAAAATCGCCCGCAGCATAGGTTTTGTCTCCAACGGTCGTCGCCTGGGCATATGAAAGATCGAGGCTGCGTTCAACCTCCACGTCATTCTCATCCAGCACCGTGAACCTGAGCGTCAATTGGGTCAGGTCCTGCGGAAGCGCGAACACGGTAAAGTTCAAGGTCTTCGCATCACCAGCGCCCTGAGATGATTCGGGCTTGATGGTCGTCCCGGTCGGGAAGGTGATACCCACCACCTTGTTAGCATCGGTCGCCGCGGGGCAAGTAAAGGACCGGGTGGTTCCGGAATAGGAAACCGAGAACTGACCGGCAAGTGCCTCGGCGCCGGAAACAAGTTCGAAACCGGTGATGGTGATCTCTCCAGCGTCCTTCTCCGCTTCCAGGGTCACCTCGAAGGCGGTGAAGGCGGGTTCGAACTCCAGGCGGACGTTGGATCCGTTGCTGACGCCGGTCTTGGCAGCGGTAAGATACCCATATTTCGGCATGTTCTCGGAGAGATCGCCATCGTCCTGGTCGGATTCAATCTCCAAACCGGTAAACGACGCGGAGGTCGCCCCGGTCTCCTGGTCCTTTGCCGTGGTTCCCGCAGAGACCGGATAGATGCCGAAGAAACTGTATGTCGGTTCCCCGACCCACACCAGTCCGTTGAGATTATCGTTTACTTCCGTAGCGGAATCACCCGTGGCGGTATTGACGATCTTCGCTTCGCTTTCCCGACCGTTGGGGGTCACTTCCACCACACGGTAGTCGGCATAATGCTTGTCGCTGTGGTAACGGTCTGCAGCTTCCGGACTGAAAATGCGGACTTCGTCATCCACCTTCCAGTCAATGCGCTGCCAAATCGGGTTGCCACTGGCGTCGTTGTCATAAGCCCCATACGCCGTCTTCGTATCGGGACGGGAACCCGCCGTGAAACGGATCAATTCCCCGTCACCACCGTTGCGTCCTTCCTTCTGGCATCCCGCCAGCAGAAGGCTCATTCCTGCAAGGAGCAGGAGGGTTTTGCTGAATGCTTTCATTTTCCTACTCCCATTGATGATTGAATGTTTCGCCGGAGAAGTCGTGATTCTCGACCGCCTGACCCGTGGACACGATCGTGGTGTTGTCCACCACGGAGCCCTCCAGGATCGGCTTGTCTCCCTGGAGATTCAACTCCAGGAGGATTTCCGGCCTGATGAATTGTTTCTTCTTTTTCATCTTATCACTGTTGTAATTATCTTTCTAAAACATCAACTATCAAATCTTTTCCAGCCAGGCACGGGGCACGCTGGCCTTGGCGAACCAGCTGTCCAGCAGACGCACCACCACATAGGTGCGGCCCTTGAACTCCAACACGTAGCCCTCCACACCGGCAAGCACGCCTTTCACCACGCGCACGCGGTCGCCCAGCGAGAGCGGGCGGTCCATCAGCCCGCCTTCGTCGGTGGAAAGGTCCAGCACCCGCCGGAAGTCGTCCATCTGCTTGTCGGGGACGACCAGCAGGGAACGCGTCGCAGGATCCACCAGGTACTTGACCGGAATGGCCTCCTCGTTGGCGAGGGCGCAGGCCTGCTGCTTGGTGGCCCTGAGGAACACCAGGCAAGGAATCAACGCGCGCTCATAGCAGGCATGCCCGCGCGTATGGGAATGTTTTTCCGTGGGGATAAAGCTCTCCACGCCGAGTTTATCCAGCCGGCCGCCCACAGACAGCTCCGCTCCGCAACGCGTACGCGCCGCAAACCAACGGACCTGATCCGTATTTTGTACCGACTGAAGCCGCCTCATTTTCCTAGACATATTTTGGAACTTGCAAATTTATTACATTTTGTCGGCAAAAGCAATCATTTCCGACCTATTTCTATCAAATATCGGTCAAAAACGGAGGATTCTCCTGCCGACACTGCCAAATGACGGGAAATCAGTTTGATTTTTATTGAGTTTGCTTTACTTTTGCAGGCAGAAAACAAAAAAGCAGATGAACGAGAAACGCACCCTCCGCCGGCGACTGGCCGTGGACACGCTGCTGTCCATTTCCGGGTCCGTTGCCGCCATCC
>JAEEGL010008762.1_pt1 | contig 16791 bp, 10 predicted proteins | sample 9134231 | NCBI WGS metagenome assembly JAEEGL01 (sample SAMN16246548, study PRJNA631951) | gut metagenome | biome: gut microbiome; feature: rumen; material: fiber-attached | host: Bos | place: Iran: Karaj | collected 2018-10
AAGGCACATGTAGACCTTCTTCTGGCCTTTGATGTACTTGTGGTTGAAGTTGACAATGTCCTGCATGGTCACCTTGGGGTAGGCCTCGAATAGTATCTGGGCGCGGCTCTTCGTCATGTCGTAGCCCATCTTCTCGTAGTTGAGGTAGCTGTTGATGATACCCCTCTTGGTGGTGCGGGCAGTACGGATGCCGCTCATCATAGCGTCTTTGGCCATGAGGAAGTTGGCCTCGGACTCAGGCATCTGGTCAAACAGCTCGTTGAAGGCGTTCATGGCGTCGATGAGCTTGTCGTTCTGGGTGGCGATGATGGCAGCGTTGGTGAAGTAGCCGTCCTTGTCGCCCGGGGTGGCATAGTAGCTCTGTGCGCTGTATGCGAGGCTGCGCTTCTCGCGCATCTCCTGGAATACGATGGCGTTCATCGAACCGCCGAAGTACTCGTTGAAGATATTCATGACGGGGGTGTTCTTGGTGTTGAACTTCTCGCCACGGAAGTGCTCGCGCATATAGGTCTGGTTGGCGTTGTAGTCAACAAAGTAGACGGTGTTCTCGGTCACAGCCTTGGGCGTGACTTTCTTGTTGGCGGGAGCCTTCTTGTCCATCTTGTAGGTGTGGTTGTTGGCAAGGGCCTTGAAGCTCTCGAGGCTCTCGGGACCATAATAGAGCACGCGGTGCTTGTAGTTCATCAGGCCGTGGAGGGCATCGGTGAGCTGCTGGCAGGTGTAGGCCTTCAACTGGGCTTCGCTGAGCTGGTCAAGCGAAGGAGAGTCTGAGCCGTAGATACCATAGTTGCCGAGGGCGCGGAAGCAGTTCTGCTGGTTGTGCTTGGCGTTCTCGCGGCTTTTGAGGATGCGGGCCACGAGCATCTGAAGGGCTTGGTCGTTGGGCTGCACGCCGGTGATGATTTCATCCACCAGTGCCATAGCCTTGGTCATGTTCTCGCTGAGACCGCTGATGCTGATGTTGATGTTCTCCTGTCCCACATTGACGCTGTAGTTGCAAGCCAGTTTGTAGAACTCCTGCTGAATCTGTTCGGGGGTGTACTTGGCAGTGCCGAGGTATTCGAGCACGTCGGCAGCCAGATCGATGGTCTTGCCCAACTGACCGGCACGGTAGCCAAAGTCGAAACGATACACGAGGTTGAAGGTCTTGTTCTCCACGTTCTGCACATAAAGCACCTCGGCGCCGTTCTTAAGCTTGGACTTCTTGAGGTCTTTGCTGAAATCGACAAACACGGGCTCGATGGGCTTCACCTGACGGGCTTTGATTTCCTTGAGGAAAGCGCTCTCGTTGTCGCGACCCACCTCGATGGGGGTGATAGGAGGCTTGCTGACCTTGAGGATAGGCTCGGGCTCGCCTTTCAGCTTGTTGACGATGACGTAATTGTTCTCCTTGAACAGGCGGTTGGCGAAGGCCACAATCTCGCGTTTGGTAATCTTGGAGAGCTCATTAATCTCGTTGCACACATCGCCCCAGTTGCGGTGCTCCACGTAGGCGTAGGCCATCTGGCTGGCGCGGCTGTTGTTGCTTTCGGCACGTTTCATGATGGCGAGCTTCATGTTGTTGATGGCTGCTTCGAGCATCCAGTCGTCAAACTTGCCCTGTTTCACCAGTGCAATCTGCTCGTCGAAGAGTGCCTGCACCTGCTCGAGGGTCTGACCCTGCATGGGCTGGCCGCCGAACATAAAGGCACCGTAGTCGTTCAGCGTGTAAGTGCCGGCATAGGCACCCATGCAACGCTGCTGCTGGTTGATGTTCAGGTCGATGAGGCCGCACTTGCCGTTGTTCAGCACGCTCTCGAGGAGGTCGGCCAACATGGCGTCGTGGCTGCCGTTGCCGCTGTCCAAACGGTAGGCACGCACGGTGTTCTCGGCATCGAGGCCGCTGACATTCTTGGTGATAACGCTGGTGATGGGCTGCTCGCGCTCAAACTGCAGTTCGGGCACAGGGCGAGGCTCCATATTGCCCCAGTACTTGTCGATAATGCGGATGGCCTCGTCGGGGTCGAAATCGCCCGCCAGGCTGATGCAGATGTTGTTAGGCACATAGTAGGTGGCAACAAAGTTGCGGATGTTACGCATCGAAGGGTTCTTCAGGTGCTCCTGGCTGCCCAGGGTGGTCTGGTTGCCGTAGGGGTGATGGGGGAAGAGGGCGGCAAACATGGCGTCGTTCACCTTGCGGTTGTCCTTGGTGAGGCTCATGTTCTTCTCCTCGTAGATGGTCTCCAGCTCGGTGTGGAACAGGCGCAGCACCAGGTTCTGGAAGCGGTCGGCCTCAATCTCGCACCAAGTCTCCAACTGGTTGTTGGGGATGTTCTCGACATACATGGTGTAGTCGTTGCTGGTGAAGGCGTTGGTGCCGGTCGAGCCGATGGCGGTCATGGCCTTGTCGTACTCGTTGGCGATGGCAATCTTCGAGGCCTCGTAGCTCAAGCTGTCAATCTTGTGATAGATGGCGGCGCGGGTCTGTGGGTCGTCGAACATGCGGTAGGCCTCAAACAGGTCTTCAATCTTCTGGATGAGCACCTTCTCCTTCTCCCAGTTGGTGGTGCCGAGGCGCTGGGTACCCTTGAACATCATGTGCTCCAGGTAGTGGGCGAGGCCGGTGGTCTCGTGCGGGTCGTTGCGCGAGCCGGCACGCACGGCGATGTAGGTTTGAATCTTAGGAGCATCTTTGTAAACGCTCATGAACACCTTCAGACCATTGTCCAACGTATACTCGCGCACATTCAGCGGGTCGTTGGGATAGGTCTTGTACTGGTAGGTCTTCTGGGCCAAGAGGGTGCCACAGCTGAGCACCGCCAGAGACACAAAACAAATAATAAGACGAATCTTTTTCATTTAATCAGTTGTTTATTAATAAATTGTTTTAATTATATAAAGTCAAATTAGTTTTCAAAAATACATAAAAAAAACAACATACGCATCGTCCGCACGCTTTTTTAACAAACCATGCCTGCCGCGTACATCCCTATTGGGTTAATGGAACCGTAAGGGTGAACTCAATTTGCATACAGTTTAAACACTATAGTTACTCTCTTTATCGTCACTATTTTATTTCTATTTTAGAAACAAAGTAGAAAATACATAGATAGTAAATAGAAAATACATAGAATATAAATGACAGAATAACAGGCAAGTCAGGAACAACTATTTGAGGGTATAAAATGACCTCGACAGGGCTATCAACCAGTACGATGCAATAGAAATGGGTGATGGATAAGAATTTGTTTTGTATACTGATTCGAGAAGGGTTCTGATTCTTATTCAACTCAATTCGGTCGTTAGGATTCATATCTGGGTGGCATTACTTGCAACAGAAAAGATTCTGCTATGCACTAATGAAGAGCAGGCATATAACATGGTTTCACAAAAAGATGTTCAAGTTCCTAGGGATGATTGTGGATAAGATGTGGTTATTAGTTAGTTGTGTTTTACTGAGCCAACCATTGAAATTGAAAATTGAAAAGTGAAAACTTATAAAATTAAAAATTAAAAATTAAGAATTAAAATTTGGCTGCCGCATTCATTTGTCTAATCACCTAAATTAGTGAACAGTGACACGAATGGGGTCGTATTATGTGTCACAAAAAAGGCGCTCGTGTCACAGGTCACTGGTCACAGGTCACTATAAATCTAATCACTATTCACTAATCACTAAATCTCGTGTCACAGGTCACTGGTCACAGGTCACTAAAATTAATGGATTTTTTTTTTGTCTATTTGCATTTTAAGTTGTATCTTTGAAGATTGTTTTAAATTGTAGATTCGGCTGCAATTAATTTTTATTCAAAGATATATATTTATAATAAAATATGGACAAGACTGTAAACTCGCTCGTTGAGGGCATGGAAAGGTTAGGTTTGATAGCCTCGCGTATTCGTAGAAATGAGGGTAGGACACCCCAAATTGAGATAGACATCATATTGGAGGAGTTGCGCAACCTCTATATGGTGGCGTTGCAACTAGAGGCTGGTGAGTCGGCATCTGTTGCCAAGGTGGTTACGCTCTCTACGGAGGAGGTGTCGAATGTAGCCAAGGCCACCGAGGAGAAACGTCTGGCCGAAGAGGCTGCCGCTAAGAAGGCCGCTGAGGAGAAGCGTCTGGCCGAGGAGGCTGCCGCCAAGAAGGCCGCTGAGGAGAAACGTCTGGCCGAGGAGGCTGCCGCTAAGAAGGCCGCTGAGGAGAAACGTCTGGCCGAGGAGGCTGCCGCTAAGAAGGCCGCTGAGGAGAAGGCTCGCAAGATTGTAGAAGACGAGTTCCGCCCCACGTTTGCCCCCGCCACTCCCGAACAGCAAGTCGAACCCATCATGGAGCCCCAGTTGGAGCAGTTGGCCGGCAACCCGAACGACGAGCTCTTTGCCGAACAGAATAGTGAAAAGCAGGAATCGCTACTCGACCTCTTCCAAAATGAGAAAAGACCCGAGCAGCCCAAGGTTCGTACCTTGGCAGACACCCTCAACCAACACCAGCGCAACGTAGAGGAGCAGTTGGAAAACAGAGTCCACGCCAAAAAGGTTGACGACCTTAGAACCATCATCAATATCAACGACAAATTCAGCTTTATGAGTGAGTTGTTCCACAACAACATGAAAGCCTACAACGACTTCATCCTACGCTTGAATGCCTACACCAACAGGGAGGAAGCCCTCGCTTTCGTGTCGGAGATTGCCACTCAGAACAACTGGGATGCCAACTCGGTGGTGGTAAAAGGATTCTACAAAATATTCGACAGGAAGTTCTAATCACTTAAATTAGTGAACAGTGATCAGTGAACAGTGACACGAATGGGGTCGTATCATGTGTCACAAAAAAGCGCTCGTATCACAGGTCACAGAAAAATTAAAAATTAAAAATTAAAAATTAAGAATTAAAATTTGGCTGCCGCCTTTGAAATTGAAAATTGAAAAGTGAAAATTGAAATTTGCTGCAACATTCATTTGTCTAATCACTAATCACTAATCACCAATCACCAATCACTAAATCTCGTGTCACTTGTCACTGGTCACAGGTCACTATAAATCTAATCACTAATCACTCAAATTGAAAGTTGAACCATGAACTATCGTAAAGCTATCTTGTTTTCAGCTCCGTCGGGGAGTGGCAAGACCACTATTATCCGCGAGATATTGAAGCGTTTTGACTGCTTCGAGTTTTCGATATCGGCCACCAGCCGCCAACCACGCGAAGGCGAACAGGACGGGGTGGACTACTACTTCCTGAGTCCTGAGACCTTTGCCCAGCGGGTGAAAGCAGGCGACTTTTTGGAATGGGAAGAGGTGTACGCTGGAACCTGCTATGGCACCCTGAAATCAGAAATAGACCGCATCTGGGACAACGGGCATGTCATCATCTTCGACGTGGACGTGAAAGGCGGCATGAATATTAAGAAGTATTTTGGACCCAATGCCCTAGCCATATTCGTGATGCCACCTAGCGTGGAGATTCTCAGCCAGCGACTCCGCAAACGAGGGACGGAGAGCGAGGAAGCTATCGCCAAACGGTTGGCACGCAGTGCCGAGGAATTGAAGATGTCCGACCACTTTGATGTAACGGTTGTCAACGACCTGCTGGACCGTGCCGTGGACGAGACGCAACGCATCATCACCAACTATCTATCTAAAATTGAAAAGTGAAAATTGAAAATTAATTTTTAGTGAACAGTGATCAGTGAACAGTGACACGAATGGGGTCGTATCATGTGTCACAAAAAAATTAAAAATTAAAAATTAAGAATTAAAATCAAATTAAAAATTAAAAATTGAAAATTGAAATTTGCTGCAACATTCATTTGTCTAATCACTAATCACTATTCACTAATCACTAATCACCAATCACTAATCACTCAAAAATTTCCATATGGAATCGCTGATAGCTTTTTTGAAACGGTATAACTATGTGTTTGTATTCCTTTTGCTGGAGATTGTCGCCTTGGTGTTCATCACCAAGAACAGCAACTACCAGTCGTCGAAGATAGTACAGGCGAGCAACAGCGTGGCAGGACGTTGCTACGGTGTGGTGACTTCAGTGTTTGACTATTTCGGGTTGAGACGTGAAAACGAACTGCTGGCGGCCGAGAACGCAGAACTGAGAGCCCGACTGGAGTCATCGTATATCAGCTACAATCTCCGCACCTTCGAACATGAGGACACGGTCTACAACCAACGTTACAGCTACACCGAGGCGCAAGTAATAAAGAACTCTTGGAACCAACGCAACAACTACATCATGCTCAACAAGGGCCGGCGCCAAGGCATCAAGCTCGACCAAGCAGTCATCTCGCCTCAGGGCATTGTGGGTGTGGTGGTAAGTACGACCGACAATTTCTGTACGGTAATGCCTGTACTGCACTCCAACAGCCGCAATAGCGTGAAGATTCCACGCATCAACACCAACGGCTCGCTCGTGTGGACGGGTGGTGACTTCCGCTATGCAAGACTGATTGACATCCCGACGACCTACCGCCTCCGCCTCAACGACACTGTGGTCACCAGCGGCATGGCTAATGATTTCCCCGAGGGGGTAATGGTCGGCTTTGTGGAGAAGGCCTATACCGAACGAGGCAGCGGATTCTACACAATCAAAGTACGACTCGCCACCGAGTTTACCAAACTGGACCATGTCTACATCATAGACAACCGCTTCAAGGCAGAACAAGATTCACTCATGGCAAGAACACAGAAGGAGGATTAGCACGATGACAAAACTGGTAATAACAAATATCTTACGCTTTCTGGCACTGATTGTGCTACAGGTTTTGATACTTAACTACGTGTACTTGGGCGGCTATGTGGTTCCTTTTATCTATATCCTAGCCATTATGATGCTACCCACCCAGTTGGGCAACATACCCCTGTTGCTGATCGCCTTTGTGTCGGGAGGGCTAATTGACATATTCTGCAACATCCCAGGTTTCCACACGTTCAGTTGTACCATGATGGCTTTCGCCCGCATACTCTTTGGCAACAAGATGCTCACTCGCGACGACCCGACCGAAGTGGTAGACACCCCGAGCGCACACAGTGTGCCGTCCGAGGTATTCACAATGTACGTGCTACTGCTGGCTTTGGTCTACAGCGTGACTTACGGTCTTCTAGAGACTTTCAGCCTTGGCAATTTCTGGTGGACCGCTCTGTCGATGGTGGTGAATACCGCTGTCACTTGGATTCTGGTCATGCTATGCCAGCTGCTCATATCCCCAACCAAAAAGATATGAGCATGAAAAAGGGCATACTCACACTACTCTGTCTGATTGGGCTGACGCAGATGGGCAAAGCCCAACCTGCGATAGGCGAATGGCAGGACCACAACTCCTTTGTAAAGGTTTATAAGGTATGTGCGACAGCAAAGGATGTTTATGCCGCCACACGTATGGCCATGTTCCAATTCAATCGAAACGACTCAACCCTATCGACGAAAACCAAAGTAAACGGCTTGACCGATGTGGGCATCAGCACAATTGCCTGCGATGAAGCACACAACGGGCTGGTGGTCGCCTACAACAACTCGGGACTGGACATTATCTATGACGGAGTGGTACACCATGTAGCAGATATACGCTACAGCAATATCAGTGGCGACAAACAGATATACAACATCCGCTTCAACGACAACCGAATCTACTTAGCCACAGGCTTTGGTATCGTGGTGATCGACCGCATCAACCATGAAATACTCGAGACCTACTATATTGGCGATGATGGGGAGCTAGGAGCCGTATACGACGTGGCCTTCACCGACGACCTTATTGTAGCTGGTACCAACCAAGGGCTCAAATATGCCCCCAAAAACAGCGACCGGCTGCATATCTATGACTCTTGGACCTACGACACGGTGTCTCCGATGAAAGGCATGTCGGTGCGCATGTTGGACGTATGCCGTGGAAGAATTGTGGCGGCAGCATGCACCGACAACCCCGACAGCCTCACCCCCTTCTATCAGATAGAAAGTAACGACTGGAACGGTTGGGGCAGCTGGGCTACCGGCCGACTGTTATCGCTGAAATGCCGCCATGGGAAAGTATTGCTCGGACGATATGACCGCATAGAACTATACGACGAGGACTTCCTTCTTGACGAAGTGATAGACCGACTGCCTGACTTCGGAATGAACGCATGGGATGCCGACATAGACGAAGAGGGGACCCTGTGGATAGGTCACACTTGGGCTGGACTACTCCGCGTGCCAACCAACCACACCCAAGCCTACAGCTACTACCCCGAAGGCCCATACAACAACGATTATGTTTTCTCGCTAACCGCCACCCCAGACCGACTCTTCCTCTGCCCTGGGGGCAAGAAGCCCACCTACGAAAGTTCCCTGCTGCCAGGCAGCCTTTCGATTTTCGACAACCGCAACTGGAGCAATGTGAAACGAGGGAATATAGATGAGTATAGCTATCAGGACATCCTCTATATGGCAGTGGACCCCAAGGACAAGAATCATCTGAGCGCCACAGCCTGGGGCCACGGAGTGGTGGACATACAGGACGGACAAACCGTGACCCTGTTCGATGCCTCCAACACGAATCAGGTGTTGACCCCTTACCGCAAAGGGGACTTCACCCACCTCAGGGTATCGGGGCTAGCCTACGACGACCAAGGCAATTTATGGATAACTAATTCTCTTGTAAGCAATGGCCTGGTGGTACATCTTCGTAATGGTGAGTGGAAAGGATTCGACATATCATCAATGATGCAAGGAATAACAGGCGAGAGGAGGGAGATAGATAAGATAATATGGGACAGTGTGAGGGGGTACAAATGGTTTGCCGGACGCGCCAACCGTATCTACATACACGACGGAGAGGAAAAGATGGCATACGTCAATCCAAACTACGGGAGCAAACTGGAGACCCACACGGTGACATGCTTGGTCCAAGACAGGTCGGGCGACATCTGGTTTGGTACCGACAAGGGGTTGAAAGTCATATACGACGGTTATCGTGCCTTCAACAACGGAGGCCGAGGAGAGCAGTCGCCCGTTATGTGTAGTAACATCCTTTACAACGCAGACGGGATTAACGAGTACCTAATGGCTTACGAAAGTATCACATGCATTGCCGTAGACGGAGCCAACCGCAAATGGGTGGGTACCTCCAATAACGGCCTGTACCTCATCTCTGCCAACGGGTTGGAACAGTTGCACCACTTCACCACAGCCAACAGCCCACTCAACTCGGATAAGATAGTGGCTTTGGCCGTACACCCCGAAACTGGCGTGGTGTACATAGGCACCAATCTCGGGCTGCAGTCATACCGTTCCACCGCAACCGCAGCCGACTCCTACCCATCATACGACATACACGCCTTCCCCAATCCCGTAAGACCCGAATATGACGGCCCAATCGCCATCAAAGGATTTACCCGCGACGCCTTGGTCCATGTTACAGACTCACGAGGGCATGTAATCTTTTCAACGACAGCCCACGGCGGACAGGCTATATGGAACGGTTACACCCTGCAAGGGGAGCGGGTTGCCAGCGGTACCTACTTTGTCTTTGCATCCGACTCACTTGGAGAAATGCGCTCTGTTGCCAAAATACTAGTAATTAGATAACATGACCCCTACCCTATCCACCTCAGCATTGGTTCTACACACCACCGAATATTCGGAATCGTCGGTGATAGCCAAGCTATTCACCCGACAGTTGGGGGTACGTTCCTACATCATCAAGGGGGTACGCAAGAGTGGGAGCCGCACAAAGCAGAACCTATTGCAGCCACTTTCCCACCTAGACTTAGTGGTATACAATAATCCCAAAAACCAGATCAACTACATCAAGGAAATAGGACCACATTTAGCCCACACTCCCCAATCGGACAACCTGTTTCCTGCATCGTATATGGCAATCCACAACGCCCTGCGCTTTTTTATGACTGAAGTGCTTTACAAGACTCTACGCGAGGAAGAGCCAATGCCAGAACTGTTTGACTATGTAGCCGACAGTTCCCAACCGGGCGAAGAGAGTGCCCAATTGGCACAACGCCCTATCCAGTTTCTCTTAAGAGTGTCTAGACACTTAGGCATTGAGCCACTGGACAACTACAGTATCCGTGAACCCCTATTCGACATCCAGGCAGGCCGCTTTCAGTATTCTGGCGAGCATACGCTTGACACCACTACTTCACAATTACTGCATTATCACCTACAAGCCGCACACCACGGAAGCCCCCTTCCGATGTCGACTCTGACACAGCGGACAGAACTCATCAACCGACTACTCGAATACTACCAACTCCACCTTGCAGAATTCCACAACTTCAAATCACATGAGATATTACACACCATATTACAATAATCAGCCTATGAAAAAGATTCTTTTATCGTTACTCTTTGCCCTGTTACTGACTCCCGCATTCAGCCAGTCATGCTATTGGGTGTTCCTCACCGACAAACAGGGTACCACATTTGACCCATACAGCTATTTTGACGCCAAGGCAATAGAGCGGTACCAGCAAAACGGTGCCGACCTATTCGACATCACCAACTACCCCCTCAACAGCAGCTATACCAGCCAAGTCAACGCCCTTGCCAGCGAGGAGGTGGGCGAAAGCCGATGGTTCAACGCAGTGGCAGTGATGGCAACGCCCGACCAAATAGCCCGTATCGAACAGCTACCCTTTGTCAGCCGCACCCAGCGCATCGGTGGCGACATGCAGGTAGCATCAGCGTATGACTTGCCCGACAAGTCCGACTTGTCCGACCAGCCTAACCTCACCGATCAAGTGCTGCGCATGCAGGGCAACCTTTTTCGCGACAAAGGGATCGATGGTAAAGGGATGCGCATAGCCGTATTTGATGGAGGTTTCCCCCGCGTGAACACTCATGAGGCTTTCAAGCACCTACGCGACAACCATCGCATTCTCGATACTTGGAACTTCCCAAATAAGAAATCTGACGTGTATGGCTGGAACAGCCACGGCCTCGCCACCCTCTCCTGCATCACCGGTATCGTAGGCAAAATGCAGCTGGGCATGGCTACAGGTGCCGAGTTTCTCCTCTACCGTACCGAGGTTGAGTTGGAACCTTTCAAGGAAGAGGTATGGTGGATGCAAGCGGTGGAACGTGCCGACAAACATGGTGCCAACATCATCAGCAGCTCGCTCGGCTACGGCAAGGAGCGTTACTGGACAAAAGACATGGACGGCACCTCCTATGTTGCCAAGGCGGGTAATCTAGCGGCCAAGAAGGGAATTCTGGTCTGCTGTTCGGCAGGCAATGAGGCCGACACAAAGCAGTGGAAGACTATCGTCACCCCGTCGGATGCCGACAGCGTGCTATGCGTTGGTGGCATCGAGATGAGACTCGACCGTTACCGCCACATCAGCTTCAGCTCCTACGGCCCCTCAGCCGACGGACGACTGAAACCCAACGTATCGGCATTTGGTCACGTTTATGCCGCTGCCAATAGTAGCGACAAGGCTGTCAACACCGTATATGGTACATCTTTCTCATGTCCGCTAACTGCAGGCTTCGCTGCCTGTGCTTGGCAGACCATGCCTGACAAGACTGCCATGGAGATGTTTGACTTGATACAGAAGTCTGCTGATCTATATCCCTACTACGACTATGCATTGGGTTACGGTGTGCCACAAGCCTCCTTCTTTGTTGGTGAGCCAAGAAAGTTAGACCCCACCTTTGTTCTTCGCGAGACCAAGGATTCGGTGGAGGTTCATCTGTTAGAGCCCACCTCGTTTGCCACCATCTTCTACAACAAGCAACGTCCCGACGGCACCTTGGTAAAATATTCCAGCATCGAGCTGACGAATGTCCACCCCAAAGACTGCCTTCAATTCTACAAAGGCTCGCTCGACAGCTGCCGACTAAACGTCAGTTACAATGGTTTCTCTTTGTCATACCGCCTCTCCGACAAGGACTGGCAGCGGCTGCGCCTCGAAAGAGCCGACTTTGTTGCCAAGCCCCAGCCTAATTCATCCACGGTAGGTTTCACGCCCGACAACAATTACACGACGACCACTCAGTACGACCGCGATGCCACCGACCTTATTCCCTCCAATTGGGGCAGCAACGCCAAGTACAAGAATGACTTCTATATGCAGTTTGGCACCCAATCCTGGTTTGGGTATATCAATGCACCATTCTTTTCATGGTCTCCCAGTTTCCATCTCGGCTACCGCCTGACGCGCGCTTACGGCAAGGCATATAAACTTGGAGTCGGGCTGGAATGGAATGTTAAGAACGTTAATTATGCAACAGATAAAACTAATACGATTGACCGTGTGATAGGCCTTCCTACGGCCAACTACGATGTCAAGCGTCTCCGACAGAACCAACTGGCTCTTGAGCTTTTCCAACGAGTACGCTTCGCTGCTGGTGGTCTCGGTGGCAACGGCATCCATTGGGACTTCGGCCCCTTTGTGGGGTGGAACTTTGATAACGACTATCTCACACGTCAGACTGTTGATACTCCCACCGGCACCAATAAGGTGAATACCGAGTACAGCCTCACCACCCCTGTCAGTGATTATAAGTTCGTGTGGGGTATCAACACTCGCATCGTCTACGACATCATCGGCATCTATGGCCGCCTTACCCTGCCTTATAGGTTTTCCAAGTGCGACTGCACCGCCGAAATACCCATGCTCGAATTGGGTGTGCAACTAGGCTTATAAACAATCAGATAATTCAAAAACATAACAATATGACACTCGAAGAATTTCAAAACGAACTGCGTGCTGGCATTCCTAACCCATTGCCCGCACCCCAACCTTATGACACTACAGTGAACCATGCGCCCAAGCGCAAAGACATCCTCACCCCAGCCGAGAAGAAACTGGCTATCCGTAACGCTTTGCGTTATTTCGATCCCAAGGACCACGCCATGTTGGCTCCTGAGTTTGCTGAGGAGTTGAAGAAGTACGGTCGCATCTACATGTACCGTCTACGTCCTACCTACAAGATGTATGCCCGCCCTATTGACGAGTATCCCGCCAAATGCCGTCAGGCTGCCGCCATCATGCTGATGATTCAGAACAATCTCGACCCCGCTGTGGCACAGCATCCTCACGAGCTTATCACCTATGGTGGCAACGGTGCCGTGTTCCAAAACTGGGCTCAGTATCGCCTCGTGATGAAGTACCTCAGCGAGATGACCGACGAACAGACCCTCGTCATGTATAGCGGTCACCCCATGGGACTCTATCCCAGCCACAAGGACGCTCCGCGCGTGGTGGTCACCAACGGCATGATGATTCCCAACTACAGCAAGCCTGACGACTGGGAGCGTTACAACGCCCTTGGCGTGACACAATACGGCCAGATGACCGCTGGTTCGTACATGTATATCGGACCGCAGGGCATTGTGCACGGTACCACTATCACAGTGCTGAACGCTGCCCGTAAGCTCGGCGGCGGTACTGCTGGCAAGCTCTTCATCACTGCCGGTCTCGGCGGCATGAGCGGTGCCCAGCCCAAGGCTGGAGATATCGCCGGAGTGGTGAGCATCACGGCTGAGATTAATCCCGCTGCCACGCAGAAGCGTTTTGAGCAAGGCTGGGTTGATGAGGTGCATGCCGACCTAAACGAACTCTTTGTAGCCGTCAATAAGGCTCGCGAAGCCAAGATTGCCCGCAGCTTTGCTTATCAAGGCAACGTGGTCGACCTGTGGGAGTATTGCGCTGAAAAGGACATCCAAGTAGACCTAGGGTCAGACCAGACTTCACTCCACAACCCGTGGGCAGGTGGTTATTACCCAGTGGGAGTCACCTTTGAAGATGCTAAAGTGATGATGGCAGAGCAGCCTGAACTCTTCAAAGAAAAGGTGCAGGAGAGTCTCCGTCGCCATGTGGCTGCGATCAACAAACTCACCGCTCGTGGCATGTATTTCTTCGACTACGGTAACGCCTTCCTGCTCGAGAGTAGCCGTGCTGGTGCCGACATCTGGAACGCTGACCACTCCGCCTTCCGCTACCCCTCATACGTGCAGGACATCATGGGCCCGATGTGCTTCGACTACGGCTTCGGTCCCTTCCGTTGGGTATGCACCAGCGGTAAACCTGAAGACCTCGACAAGAGCGACCACATCGCCATGGAGGTACTCGCCGATATAGCCGCCACAGCTCCTGCAGAAATCCAGCAGCAGATGCACGATAACATCCAGTGGATTAAGGGCGCCAAAGAGAACCACCTCGTCGTCGGCTCACAGGCCCGTATCCTCTATGCCGACTGCGAAGGCCGCACCAAGATAGCCGCCCGCTTCAACGAGGCTATCAAGAAGGGCGAAATCAGCGCACCGATTGTCCTCGGCCGTGACCACCACGACGTGAGCGGTACCGACAGCCCCTTCCGTGAAACTTCGAACATCTACGATGGAAGTAACCGTTGCGCCGACATGGCAGTACAGAACGTCATCGGTGACAGCTTCCGTGGTGCCACATGGGTCAGCATCCACAATGGCGGCGGCGTAGGCTGGGGCGAAGTGATGAACGGTGGCTTTGGCATGGTACTTGATGGTAGCGAGGCCTGCGACCGTCGTCTGCGTATGATGCTTCATTGGGATGTCAATAACGGCATTAGCCGCCGAAGCTGGGCACGCAACGAGGGCGCCATGTTTGCCATCAAGCGCGCAATGGACATCTGCCCTGAACTGAAGGTCACGATGCCCAACCTCGTTGACGACAACGTACTCGAAGGGCTGTTCGACTAAAACCCTTTCGACTATAAACAACCAGCCGGAGGCAATGGTCATGCCTCCGGCTGTTCTTTTACACCTATGGATAGAAGGGAGACTTATGGCTCTACCCAGTCGCCATTGGCCTTGATGAGGCTGACGAGCTCGTCTACGGCATCGGCCTGCTTGATATCGCGTTTCATCACCTCACGCCCTTTGTAGAGGGTTATTTTGCCTGCGCCTTGGCCCACGTAGCCGTAGTGGGCGTCGGCCATCTCGCCAGGACCGTTGACAATACAACCCATCACACCAATCTTCACCCCTTTGAGATGTTGGGTACGAGCCTTGATTTGATGTAAGGCTTCTTGGATATCATATTGTGTGCGACCGCAGGAGGGGCACGCGATGTATTCGCACTGGCTGATACGAGCCCCCACCGCCTGCAAGATGTCATAGGCGACAGGTATCTCCTCCACAGGGTCTTCGGTAAGGGAGACGCGGATGGTGTCGCCGATGCCGTCGATGAGCAAGGCACCGATGCCAGCGGCACTCTTCAGGCGACCCTGCATAGCGTCGCCCGCCTCGGTGACGCCGAGATGGATTGGATAGTCCATGCCTAGGGCGTGCATCTTCTCGACAAAGAGGCGTGTGCTCTGCACCATCACCTTCACGTTGCTCGCCTTCATAGAGAAAACCAGCTGGTGATAATCCTGCTCGCGGCACACCTGCGCAAACTCTATAGCACTCTGTGCCATACCTTCTGGGGTGTTGCCGTAGCGGCTCATGATGCGCTCGCTCAGCGAGCCGTGGTTGGTGCCGATGCGCATGGCGGTGTGGTACTGCTTGCATATCTCAATGAGGCGCGACATCTTCTCCCCTATCCGCTTCAGCTCGTCGGCATACTCCTGCTCGGTGAAATGAGTCTTGCCGGTATTGCGGTCGGTGTAGTTGCCCGGATTGACACGCACTTTCTCCACAATAGTTGCCGCCGTTTCCGCCGCCAGAGGATTGAAATGGATGTCCGCCACCAGCGGCACGGTGCAGCCGCGACGTGCCAACTCGTTCTTGATGTTATAAAGGTTCTCCGCCGCCTTGACATCGGGGGCGGTGATGCGCACCAGCTCGCAACCAGCCTCTACAAGGCGCAGGGTCTGTTCGACGGTGGCTTGGGTGTCCATGGTGTCGGTGTTGGTCATGGACTGGACTCTTATCGGTGCGCCTCCTCCAAGGGTGAGGTCGCCTATTGTGATTTGTTTGCTCATGGGGGGAATTATTTTTCGGAGTTTTCTGATTATTCGGATTATTCTGAATTATCGGACTACTTTTTTGATTTAAAATACACCTCGGTAGCGCCTGAGCCATAAAGCGACATGGGGGCGTCAACATACTGCACATTGTCATACAAATCCAGCTCGTTGTGTATCTCGGTCTTCAGCACTCCGCGACCCACTCCGTGGATAAACACCACTTTCTTGAAGCCGTTGAGCAACGCATGGTTCAGACAGGTGCGGAAGAAACGCTTCTGCAACTCGTGTTTTTCCACGTCGCTGAGGCGTTCGGGATGGTCGGTCAACGCCTCGATATGCAGGTCCACCTCCGCCTCGCCGGGACGCACCATGTATTGCAGCAGCACGTTCTCGTTGAGCTTCTGGGCATTGTGCGACTGCACCTGTTCCAGCCGTGCCTTCAACTTCTTCACCTGGTCTTGCAAACTTGCCACCTGCGACCGCAGCCGCACATTCTCCTCGCGCAATTTGTCGACATCGTCATCGTCAGGCGAGCCCGTGAACTTCTCCTTCAGCCTACGGTTCAGCTCCGCTTCTTTGGCAGCGGCCTTCGATTCTGCCTCCATTGCCTGTTTTGCCTCTTCGGCAGTAGGCAGCTCGCCCGGCACATCTTGGTTGAACACCTTGGCGATGCCCTTCTGGTCGGCCATACGAATAAGCTCATTTGGCGGCATGGGCATATCAAAGCCCGTGTCGTCGCGCACGAATACGAAGTCGGGCGTTATCTTGGTGACGACACCGCCACCGATACTGTTGAGGAACTTTACCTTGTCCCCTATTTGAAATTTAGTCATATCTTTTTTTTATTTTCTTTCTTTTCAAAACGATGCATTGCACTTACCAATTCACTATAATCCTCATAAGTCCACCCCAACC
>JAEEGL010402814.1_pt1 | contig 16791 bp, 11 predicted proteins | sample 9134231 | NCBI WGS metagenome assembly JAEEGL01 (sample SAMN16246548, study PRJNA631951) | gut metagenome | biome: gut microbiome; feature: rumen; material: fiber-attached | host: Bos | place: Iran: Karaj | collected 2018-10
ACCCTCTTCATTTAATTTTTTAATTAATTCTCTAACCTCAATAAATCCTTGAGGATCAAGACCATTCATTGGTTCATCAAGAAGAACCAATTGAGGATTAGATAAGATAGATAAAGCGATACCAAGTCTTTGTCTCATACCTAATGAAAAATTGCCAGCTTTACGCTTTTTTATCTCTTCATAGTTTAGTCCGACCCTCTTAATTAACTCAATTAATTCTTCATCAGTTTTATTAGTGTTTGTGACTATAGATTGAAGTCTTAAATTCTCTAAAGCAGTCATTTGTTTATTAACAGAGACAGATTCGATAATACCGCCCATTTGTTTCTTTGTTTGGTAGATTCTTTCATCCTTAGAATCTATGCCAAATAAGCGATATCCTCCGCTTGTTGGTTCTGATAATCCTGATACTAAACGAATAACAGTAGTCTTACCGGCTCCATTTTCACCAACAAAGCCATAAATATCGCCTTCATAAATGTGCATATCAACGTTTTTAAGGGCAAAGAAATCTTTGTATCTCTTTGTTAAACCCATTGTTTCAAGTACAAGTTCACTCATAAGCATCACTTCCTTTTTAAAGTATTATATCTTATTCAAATATATATAACAATAAAAACCCCCGCACCTTTTCGGCAACATAACTCTTGACTTATATCATTATTGATATATAATAAATATGCGACTAAGTCGCAAATTGAGGTATACTATGTATAAGACAGAGCCAAGAAAGAGGATTCTAGATTTATTTAAAGAGAAAGAAGATGCTTCATATTCAAGCATCTATCTAGTTGATTATTTTAAGGATACTATTAATAAATCAACTATTTATAGAAATCTTAAATCTCTAGAAGAAGAAAAGATAATTCATAAAACATATAACGATCAAACTAAGTTATATGAATACCAACTCAATAATGATTGTGATCATCACTTCCATTTAAAATGTTCAAAGTGTGGTAAAATTATTCACCTTCATTGTGATGAAGCTGAATCATTTATATCTCATATTACTGATGAACACGATTTTCTTATATCTGAAGAAATGACCACAATATATGGAGTATGCAAGGACTGTAAGAAATGTTAGATGTATTATTAGATGCCTTAATTGATAGCCTAAAAGTATTAGGCATCGCATTTATTATTTATGTTATTCTTTCATTCTTCGAAGAAAAAATAGCTCACCTTCTTGAAAAACATAGAAAAGTATCGCCTATTTTAGGTGCTACTGCTGGTCTAATACCTCAATGCGGTGTATCTGTTGTTGCCGCAGACCTATATACAAAAGAAAGAATCACTCTAGGAACTATATTCGCAGTATTCTTCGCATGTAGTGACGAAGCACTACCAATTCTTTTTAGTGAACCATCAAAGATTCTATATACAATACCTTTATTATTGATTAAATTTGTAATGGGTTTCTCAATTGGATATTTAATTGATGTTGTATATAGAAAAGTATTAAAAGAAGAAGGCACTGAAGAATCTCATCTAAAAGGATGTTGTGGTCATGATATTGCTCATTCAGAAAGCGAATCTAAACTACATGAACATCTAATTCACCCATTACTACATTCACTAAAGATATTTGCATATGTATTAGTGGTAAATGTAGTATTTGGAATTATTATCTATTTTGTAGGCGAAGAAAACATCCTTAATTTCTTATCACAATCAACATATTTAACCCCACTTGTATGTGCAGTAGTAGGTTTAATACCTAATTGTGCGTCTAGTGTGCTTATTACTGAACTATTTATTCTTGGTGGTATACCTTTTGGAGCATTATTAACAGGACTCGCAGTCAATGCTGGTCTTGGTGCGATATATCTACTTAAAAATAAGAATACAGTCAAAGACGCATTAATCCTTGAGGCTATACTATTTGTAAGTGCTGTAGCGGTTGGTTATCTTACAATCTTTATAACGGAACTAATCTAAAATGGATAAGAAAACATTAAGAAAAGAATATCTAAAAATTAGACACGATATTAAAAATAAAATAGAAAAATCCAATGACGTCTTTAATAAAATCATTAATTTAGACATTTATAAGAGTTCAAAAACCATTGGAATCTATTATTCAATGAATGATGAAGTATCAACGATTTCTCTAATTGATTATTCATTAAAGTTAGGAAAAGAAGTATGCATTCCAAGAGTAATTAATAATAATGAAATGGAATTCTATAAGATTACTAATAGAAACAATCTATCTAAATCAAAATATGGTGTTTTAGAACCAACCAATAATGATTTAATCGATCCTAAATCTATAGATTTAATGATTATTCCTGGAGTAACGTTCTCAAAAGAACTATATCGTATTGGATATGGTGCTGGATATTATGACAGATATCTACTTAAAACTAATGCATATAAAATAGGACTATCATTTAAGGATACTCTAATTGATAAAGTTCCACATAATGAAAATGATGTTAAATTAGATTTAATAATCATAGATTAAAAAGGTAATACTTAGTATTGCCTTTTCTTATGTTTACTATTAAATACAAATGTGATATTGTATTTTTATCATGCCGGAATAGTATAGTTGGTCAGTACGGGTGATTCGTAACCACCAAACCCAAGTTCGAATCTTGGTCTCGGCACCAAAACTAAATATGCTCCCTTAGTATATCGGTATTACGAGGCCATGGTAAGGCTTTAAGGTTAGTTCAACTCTGACAGGGAGCACCATAAACATATAAAGCACCCATTATTCAATTATATTGAGTGAATGAGTGCTTTTTGTTTTAACAAGATTTATAATGCTATTATAAAGACGATAATTATTTGAGGATTTCTATGAAAATAATATTAGAAACTAAAAGATTAATATTAAGAGAAATGGATATGAATGACTTTGATAGTTTAAAGAAAGTCATTTCAGATCCTATAAATATGAAATACTACAAGAAACCATATGATGACGATGGTGTAAGAAGATGGATTAATTGGTGTATGACTAGTTATAAAGAGAATAACTTTGGTTTATGGGCAGTGGTACTAAAAGAAACTGGTGAAATGATTGGAGATTGTGGTATATCAATGCAACCAATCGATGATGGTATGAAACCAGAAATTGGCTATCATTTAAGACTTGATTATCATAGACAGGGCATCGGAAGAGAAATGACTCAAGCAGTTAAAGATTACTTCTTTAATAACTATGGGTATAATGAAGTCTATTCCTATATGAATAAAGATAATGTTGCATCTTATAAAACCGCAGAGAAAAATGGTATGACTTTCCTTCATCTATTCACTGATAAAACTGGTGATGTCGATAGAGTTTATCGAATCACAAGAGAAGAGTGGGAAAAAGAGAATAAAAATTAAAAGCATTAATTTATGTTAAAATTAATGTATACGAATCTTTTAAAAAGGAGGTGGTTCTTTTGAATAACGAATACAATGAGATTAATTATTCTAATAGTTTTGAAAACAAAATAAAAGAATATCCAAAGTATAACGAATACAACAGATCAACATTTCAAACGAACAATGAAACAAAAGAACTAGTTTCCTATAAGGAGATTGGTAAAGAGGCAGATGAAAAAATCTATGAAGAACAACAAAAGCTAGTAGACTTAGCTCGTGAAGCATCATCTGATGTTGCGTCTGTCACATCAACAGAGGCTGCAGCCACAACAGAAGCCGCTGCATCTACTGCAGCAACAACGACAACAGCCGCTGCCGCAACTACGACAGCCGCCACTGCTACAACCGCTGCCGCAAGCACTGTATCAATGAGTGCTGTTATAACAAAACTCGTTACATCCTTTGTAATTGTTAGTGCTGCAGTGTCTTTTAAGGGCAACATTCTTTTGGGGCCTAAGACAAAAATTAAAGATATATTTGTGGAACACTATGAATCAAGTTTATTCATTAGCATTATGTTCTCTGAGTTTGATGCTGAAGACGAACTTGAATTAATAGTTAAAAATGATTTCTATAATCAAACTTTATTAATTGAACCTCATGAAGAATATATGAGTGAAGATGAAAAGACATTCTACTATAATGCCGAACTAGAAAACTTAAAGCAAAATACAAGTTATCTTGTCCAAGTTGTAAGCGGAATTAATATTCTTTATTCTAAAACAATAACAATAGATTATGAGGAAGTAGTCGAGAGTTCTATAGTATCTAGTTTTGATGTTCAATATATTGATAATGCAATAATGTATAGCATTAACTTCGAAAACTATATACTAAACGACATAATAAAAGTTGAAATTGCTAAAGAAAGTGAAGTCTTATATGAAGAATATGTAAATGATGTAGTTAGTTTATATTACGCAAATTCTCATCAAATGACAGAACCAGGCGAATACTTAGTAAGTCTATATATAAATGACCATTTATCAGATAGTGCTAGAGTAGATATATTAGAACCACCAACTGCATTATCTAATATATCACTTAGTGAAAATGAAAGCTTAATATCATATCAAGTATCATTTGATTACTTCAATGAAAATGACGACGTGTCTTTAGTTATAAGCTTTGATGGTAATGAGCTATTTAACCAACCAATTACTACAGTAAGTGAATTATCGTATTCTGGATCTTTTAGCGCAACTGAGTCAGGTACGTATACATTTATGGTATTTGTAAATGATGAACTTGCAGATAGCGATTTCATTGAAGTAACTGTTGCACCAAAAGAAGAATCAGAAATAGATGATTTCTATTTAGCTTCTGACGGACCAGTAATTTATTATAGAGCTTACTTCACAAAGTATGTTGAGGACGATTTAATTCAAATAACAATTGAATACAACGATACAATTTTATATACTGACACATTAACTAACATATCTTTAGAAGATGGTTATGAAGGGACATATGAACCACAGGAATTTGGTACATATACGTTCAAACTATATATCAATTCTAGACTCATAGACACTCAAACCATTGAAAACGAAGATATGAGTCAAACCGAAGAATCAATTGTATCTGAGTTAGAACTAGCTCAAGATGGAGAGGTAGTTTACTACCGTGTATACTTTGATAAGTATGTTAGTGATGATACTATCTTAGTAAAAGTAACACTTGATGAAAAAGTAGTAATGGAAGACACACTTCAAAATGTATCAGAAGAAGATGGATATGAAGGTGAATTTGAACCATCAGAAAGTGGTATATACACATTTGATGTCTATGTAAACTCTAACCTTGTTAAAACTGATACTATCGAAGTCGAAAGTCAAACTCCACCAGAAACATCAGTTATAACTGAGTTTGAGCTTGCTCAAGATGGAGGTACAATTTACTATCGTGTATACTTTGAAAAGTATATAGAAGACGATACTCTTGAAGTAAAGATAGTACATGGCGATACCGTTCTCTTAACCGATCAACTTGTTGTTACATCCACAGAAGATGGTTATGAGGGAACATATGAACCATCAGAAAGTGGTATGTATACATTTAACCTCTATCAAAACTCTGAACTTATTAAGACTGACAGTATTGAAGTATCAGTTGCTCCACCAGCAACATCAACAATCACAAGTTTTGAAGTAGCACCTGATGGAGATGTAATTTACTATCGTATCTACTTCGAAACATATGAAGAAGATGAAATCTATGTTCAAATCTTGATTGATGATGTATTAGTTTATACAGATAATGTATCTAATGTTAATGTAGAAGATGGTTTCGAAGGCGAATATACACTTGATAGAAATGGTAACTATACATTCGCTTTATACCAAAATGGTTCACTAGTAGAAAGTGAAGATGTATTAATAGAAGATATGTTTGTAGAATCGACTATCAATGCAGCATCTATCTATATCTACGATACTTATTTATACTATCAAGTAGACTTTGAAACATATGATAGTAATGAATCATTTGAAATCAGTCTTACATCTACAGGACTTGATACAACATTACCAGTAACAATTGTTACATATGATAACCATACAATTGGATATGCAGTATATGATAATGCAAATGCTGAATTGGAATATGAATTTGCACTCTCTACAACAGCTGGTGCTTACGCAAGATCGGATACATTTACTGCTAAAACACCACTAGATATTGCTGCAACTGATGTTGTAGTTAACACTACATCAACATTCACAGTACCAGATATCTATGGTAACTTAACAAGCACTGATTACACAATTACAGTACAAATAATTGGTAGTGCATATAATGTAACTACCGACATCACTAGTGATACTCAAGGAGGCAACTTTAGAGTCTTAGTAAACGACCTAGAAGAAGCTGATTATATATTCTTGATGTATGCTAGTGATGGAACACAAACTGATTTAATTTATTACACACCATTCACCGTACAATATTAGGAGGATTAAGAATGAAAAAGAAGTTTAATGTATTAGGTTTTATATTATTAATACTTGGATTAGGCGTAGTCGCCTGCTCTATAGTATTTTCAACACAACTATTCTCAGAACAATCAATCTTTAATAATAACCCAACAGGAAATGATACAATCAATACTATATTCCATAAGGTTCCTGCGGTAATTAGAACTGTTGAAATAGTTGTTATTGCATATATTCTTAACTGGATTATTAAAATATTATTCTCAAAATTATTCTCAAAGAGTAAACGTGGAATGACAATTATTAAACTTGTAACGAGTTTTATTAAGTATTTAATCGCTATCGTTGCTATCCTCTTAATTTTATCTGCATTCGGTGTAAATACTGGAACCCTCCTCGCAAGTGCTGGTATCTTAGGTCTTGTTATAGGTCTTGGTGCTCAAAGTTTAATCGCAGATATTATTGCTGGATTATTCATCGTATTTGAAGGCGACTTCGAAGTAGGCGATATTGTCGTTGTTGATAACTGGAGAGGTGAAGTGCTAGAAATTGGTATTAGAACCACTAAGATTATTGACTGGGGTGGAAATATTAAGATTGTTAATAACTCTCACATCCAAACAATTATCAACCAAACTAAAGAATTATCTATCGCAACCGCATATATTGGTATTGAATACGGTAAACCAATTCAAGAAGTAGAAGCCGTAATTAAGGATAATATTGAAAGAATTAAGAATAATATCCCTGAAATTGTTGAAGGACCATTCTATAAAGGCGTAGACGAACTAGGTGAGTCTTCTGTAAATCTATTGTTTATGGCAAAATGTAAAGAAGAAGACATCTACATTGTTAAACGTGCATTAAATAGGGAACTTAAGATTGTATTTGATGAAAACGGAATAAGTGTTCCATTCCCTCAAGTTACTATCTCTAAACTAGAAGAAAACAAGAGTAAATCTAGTAAAGTATCTCATAAAGATGTTGAAGAATTTGTAAAGGAACAAAGAGAATTATCTAAAGACTTAGAAGATAAACAATAGGAGGTGTGATATGTTTTGCAATAAGTGTGGTAAAGAAATACCTGACAACTCATCATTCTGTCAGTTTTGTGGCAACAAAATAGAATTCATAGAACAAGAAGAAAATAAAAACGATGATTTTGTATCATCGCTACCTTCAACTACATTTGGTGAATACACAGATGCAAGAAAAAGAGCCGTTACTACAACTATAACCGCTGGTATTGTTGGATTATTATTCCTATTAATGGTTTTGATATTTGGCATGAATTTTGCAACAATTGTCTTAGCCGTAGTACTAATGGTTTTCCTAATAATGAGAACTTCAGCCTATAAGAAATCTGAAGTAACTCAAGAAGATATAGATGCATTCTATAATCACTACAGAGAGAAGATTAAAAACTTCGATGAAAAGCCAGAAGGGTATAAACAAAACTTTAGATTCCAATCTCCTGCTGCATGTGCAGGTTTTAATAGAATAAATGTATTCTTAACATATTCTAATAAGAAAGGTTTATTAGCTCTTGTAACTACTTTATATATCCTTGCTACATTCTCACTCGCGTTCGGTATAGCCGGTATCGCTAGTGGCTTTAATGGTTTTGGTATGGATATTAAAGGTACATATATCCAATCAACTGCTCCATATCAAGGCAATGGATCTACTCAAGTAGGTAAAACCGCATACAAGATAGATGAAAATGGTATCTATTATGCTGGATATTATGAAGGCGATAGCACTGGATGGAGTGGACCATTTAATTATAATAGACTTGGAAACAAGGTTACATTCAGATTCACAGGTGGTGGATTTGATAGAAATATAACGTTCTATTTTACAAACTTTGGAAACAGCATTTCTGAAGATAGATTTGGATTTAGTGTTGTATATAAAAGAGGAAAATAAAATAGGTGGGTACAAGCCCACCTTTGTTTCATTTAACTAATTTTTAAGTTTCATTGATATACTTAAACCATAAAATTAAAGGAGGCACAAAAATGAAAAAAATAATTACAAGTATAGCCTTATCTCTATTAATGATATTATCTATAACAGCTTGCGGTAATAAAACCAATCAAAATACCACAACCAATTCAGGAAAAACTACAGACGCTTTAACAACAGAATCAAAAGTTACAACTACAGTAAAATATAATGATGCTGTAACTGATGCAGAAATAAGCGCAGAAGAAACAGATGACGAATTTGAATTAACAACAGAAGTAGAAAATGGTTATACAGTTGAAAACAACGTATATACAATTACTGTTGGTGGTGAATATACAGCAACAGGGCTACTTGAAGGACAAATCCTAATTGATTCTGTTGACGACGTAGTACTAAATCTAAGTGGTGCAACAATTGTTTGTGATTTTGATTCACCAATCAAATCAGTTGGTGATGGCGAACTCACTATATCTGCAAAAAAAGACACAGATAATGTAGTAAAAGATACAAGGAGTACTAAATCAGTTGATGATTCATCACAAGGAGCTGGTGCAATTTATGCAAAGAGTGATTTAAAGATTCAAGGTAAAGGAACTCTTGTTGTATCAGGATCATACAATAATGGTATTCATACAAAAGACGATTTAAAGATTAAAAATCTTTCACTCAAAGTTACTGCTTTCAACAATGGAATAAAAGCAAACGATTCATTCACTATGGAAAGTGGTACTGTTGTAATTATCTCAACCAATGGCGATGGCATTAAAACTGAAAACACTGATATCTCAAGTAAAGGTAAACAAAGAGGCACAGTAGAAGTATGTGGCGGAACATTAGTAGTATATGCTGCTGGTGATGGAATCCAAGCATCATATAACTTTGTAATGGGTGAAGACAGTGAAGATACACCAACTTCAGTTGCAATCTATACAGGAGCATATAGTGGCTACACTTCATCAAGCAGTACATGTGATTCGTTTAAAGGTGTTAAAGCTGAAAATGAAATCAATATCTCAGGTGGAAGCATATTATTAAATTCTTATGATGATGGCTTACATGCTAATTATGGTACCGCATTTGATAATGGTGAATCCGGCCTTGGAAACATCAATATCTCTGGCGGTTCAGTTGCAGTAGTAGTTTATTCACCTAATAAATCAACTGCAGGTGGTATGATGGGTCCTGGAAGACCTGGCGGAGCACAACAAGAAGTAAGCGGCGCTGATGGAATGCATGCCGATAACACAATCAATATTACTGGTGGTTTAATCAACATTGATAGTGCATTCGAAGGAATCGAAGCTAACTTCATCAACATTTCTGGTGGTGAAACATATGTATATGGAACAGATGATGGATTAAATGCATCAAAAAAGATTAACTTAACTCCAGCAATCACTATTTCAGGCGGATACCTTGATATAACTATTTCAACAGGTGATACAGATGGTATCGATTCAAATGGAACTTACACTCAAACTGGTGGTGTAGTAATCTCGAGGGGCGCACCAAACTCATCTAATAATATGGCTACTGGCCTTGATTGTGATGTTGCAGCAACTATTTCAGGTGGTACATTTGTTCAATTTGGTCCACTAGAATCAAAGCTAACTAAAGCATCTGGTGCAACAATCTATAAACTTAACTTTGGTTCATCACAACAAGGTATGGGTGGAAGACCTGGAGGTCAATCTTCTCAATATACATTTACAAGCGGTAGTTGGTATCTATCAAGTAATCAAGAATTATTTACCGCAGTTTTAGAAGGAAACTACTATGGTTGTACAATCTACTCAGCCGATCTATCAAGCGGTAGTTATACAATTACAAACGGTCAAACTTCATATACTGCATCAACTACAACTTTATAATAAATAAAAGAGGCAAATCACAAGATTTGTCTTTTTTACGCTATTTTTTAGTATAATAGATATAACCGAAACTCTTTATTAAAGGAGATAAATATGAAAATCGCAATTACTGGTGCGTCAGGAAATATGGGTAGCGCAATTCTAAAAGAATTGCTATCACTAGATTTTGTTGAAAAAGTAAATGTATTAGGTCATAGAGTAAAAACTACTAAAGCACTATTAAAAGAAAATAAGAAATTCAAAAGTAAAATCAATGTTATAATGGGGTCTTTAATTAATGTAAATGTTTGTAAAGATCTTATTAAAGATATGAATGTTGTTATTAACTTAGCTGCCGTAATACCTCCTATGAGTGATCTTCATCCTAAAGCCGCTATAGAAGTTAATGAAAAGGGGGTAGAATCTCTAGTTAAAGCGTTAGAAGAGGTTAAAGGAATTAAACTCATTCATATCTCTACAATTGATGTATATGGACATAGAAATGAGAAACATCCATCAGGAAGAGTTGGAGACCCGGTTATTTCTAGCCCATTCGATATCTATGGTATTACTAAGATGAGAGGAGAATATACAGTCCTTGAATCTTCTTTAGAAGATTTTGTAGTAATAAGACAAACCGCAATGTTATATGATGATATTCTCACAAAAAATATATCTAGTGCAATTATGTTCCAAACCCCATTTAATTCACCACTTGAATGGATTACCGACAAAGAAACCGCAGTTTTATTCAAAAATATCATCATAAAAGAGAATAATGGCGAATTAAATAGAGATAATTTCTGGAATAAATGCTTTAGCATTGGTGGTTTAAAAGAAAATAAAAACACTTATTATGAATCTCTTGATATTGGCTTTAAGATTACTGGCGGAAGCACATCTGATTTCTTTGAAACAAACTATGATTCACTCAGAAACTCACATGGTATTTGGTTAGATGATTCTGATAAGTTAGATAACCTATTTCACTATAAATCAATCACATATAGTGAGTTTTGGGAAAGTGTAAAAAGAAAGAATAGAATATTTGGTCTAGGTAAAATAGTTCCAAAGAAACTAATTAAGAAGATGGCTATAGATAGATTATTAAATGAAGAAAATTCACCACAATACTGGGTAAAGAGTGGTGATGATGCTAGAACTATTGCTTTCTTTGGTTCAAAGGAAACATATGAAAATATAGAAAAGGATTGGAATAAGTTTGATTTAGTATGTAAACAACCAAACTATGAAGATTTAAAGACCAATCCTAGACCATTCAATTACTATTTCGATATAAACAAAGAAGATAAAGATATAACTATTGAAGATCTAAGAAATGTCGCTATCGCACACGGTGGTAAATTATTATCAACTGAATATGATGGCGATGTTTATAAGAAACTTAAATGGGAAACACAAGATAATGAAATATTTGAAGCTAAACCATTCTCCGTTTTAAGATGTGGCCACTGGTTTAATATTTCATATAAAGAATATGCTTGGGACTTTGATAGACTATCAAAGAAAGATAAGATATTATCTCAAATATGGCTTGATAGCCATAATGAAAACGAAAACTATTACTATTATTTTGATGAAGATTTTAACGCTAAAATCAAATAATAGTTTGGAGGAAAAATGAAGTATATAAGTAAAACATTAGTAGTACCATTAGTTTTATGTGCATTTTTACTTGTTGGTTGCGGAAGCAAAACAACCAAAAAGCCAAAAATCACATATAAAAAGGTAGAATCTGAAAGCTTATACGTTAAAAAGGTAGAAAACTTATCAGAAGACTTTATGATGGGTATGGACGCATCAAGTGTAATATCACTAGAAAATTGTGGTGTTAAGTATTATGACTTTGATGGAAACGAAGAAGATGTGTTTAAAGTGTTAGCAGAAAATGGTATTAACTATATCCGTGTTAGAGTATGGAACAATCCATATGATTCAAATGGTAATGGATATGGTGGCGGTAACTGTGATATCAATACTGCAGTAGCAATTGGTAAAAGAGCTACTGAATATGGTATGAAATTATTAGTTAACTTCCATTATTCTGATTTCTGGGCCGATCCAGCTAAACAAATGGTTCCTAAAGCATGGGCAAAACTATCATTTGATGATAAGGTTGAAGCATTATATCAATATACAAAAGAATCACTCGAATTACTTAAGAGCAATAATGTAGAAGTTGGTATGGTTCAAATTGGTAATGAAACCAATGGTAAACTATGTGGTGAATCTAAATGGTATCAAATTTGTAAATTACTTAAATCAGGATCTAAAGCAACAAGAGAAGTATTCCCTGATGCTTTAATCGCAGTACACTTTGCAAATCCTGAAAAAGTAACTAATTATGCTGATTATTCATTCCAACTTGCATATCATTCAGTTGATTATGATGTATTTGGTTCATCATATTATCCTTATTGGCATGGTTCAATTGAAAACTTAACTGAAGTATTAAATACTGTCGCAGATAAATACCATAAAAAGGTTGCAGTACTTGAAACATCATATGCATATACAAATGATGATACTGATTTTAATGGAAACACTATCTCTGATGGTGGTGCAATAAATAAAGAATATCCATTTACAGTCCAAGGACAAGCTAATCACGTAAGAAATATCATAGATGCAGTGTCTAAAATGACAAATGGTATAGGTGTGTTCTACTGGGAAGGCACTTGGATTAGTGTTGGAACTACTTCTTGGGATGAAAACCACGCTAAATGGGAACAATATGGTTCTGGTTGGGCATCTAGTTATGCTTCAGAATATGATCCTGATGATGCAGGAAGATATTATGGTGGATGTGCAGTAGATAACCAAGCATTCTTTGATGCAACCGGTCATCCACTTGAATCTCTTAAAGTATGGGGACTTGTAAGAGATGGTAATAATGTTCAAACAAGAGTAGATGCTACTCAAGACGTGAATTTAATAGTAGACCTCGCTGGTGATATTAATCTCCCATCAACAATCAACGTAGTTATGACTGATGATTCTAAAGTTAAAAAGAGTGTTACTTGGGAGAAGATTAATTTAGTAAACGCTGATACATCTACAACTTTAATTGGTCCAGTTAATGAAGAATCATTAACATATATGAAGAGTCATGGACCAAACAAATATCAAGTTGTTGGTAATGTAGAAGGTATGGTTGCATATTGCTACATTTCAATGGTTGAATACAACTTCCTTGAAAACTATAGTTTTGAAGATAACAAAACTGGTGATCCATGGGTTGTTACTATTTTAAGTGGTAAAGCAATTAGTGAATTATATGTAGAAGATAAACAAACAGATTCACTTACAGGAACTAAACACTATCACTTCTGGAGTTCACTCAATAATAGTGTTGAATTCACTCTAGAACAAACAGTAAGCAATGTTCCAGTTGGCAAGTATAAATACTCAATCTCAATTATGGGTGGAGATGCTGGAGAAACTGAAATATATGCTTATGTAAAAATAAATGGCGAAATTGTTAAAAGAGCAGAAGGAACAATCACAAGTTATCTCAATTGGTCAACAATGCTAATCGATGAGTTTGATTATAACGGAACTGACACACTAACAGTAGGTATATATGTTAAGTGTTCGGGATCGGGAGCAGGTGCGTGGGGCAAGATTGATGATGCTCTGCTCAATTCTGTTACAGAATAATTCACAAATTTAACAAGAATATAAATAGGAACATTTTTGTTCCTATTTATATTATCTTTCAGTTATCAAAAAAGTTGACAATGAAATATTAAGAGATTATAATTATTTATGCGATAATGCATTATATGTGTTAATAATTTATTATTAAAGACACTTTTTACCTATTCTTTATATACAAACGTGTAAGCGTTTACAAAAATATATAAAACAAAATTTACTATAAAAGGAGAAAAAATGAAAAAAAGATTTTTATCTTTAATCGTTGCATTACTAGCTGCTATGGTGCTTGTTGGTTGTGGTTCAACTAAAGCTCCTACTGGCAGTCAATCTGCAGACCTTTCTGGCGAATACGCAATTAAGGTTTGGGTAGATGAAAAAATCGTTGAATTAACTAGAACTCAAATCAACGAATTTAATGAAAACAATGGTCAAGGTATCGTTATCAACGCTACTATTGAACAAACTGGTGAAGGCGATGCTGCTACTAATATGATCACTGACGTTGAAAATGGTGCAGACTTATTCAACTTCGCACAAGACCAATTAGGTAGATTAGTAGAAGCTAGAGGCGTATCTAAACTCGGTCAAGCTGCTACTAAGTTCGTTCAAGATAACAATGACGCTGATTCAGTTAAAGCTGTTACTTTATCTGATTCTGTATATGCTTATCCTGTAACTTCAGATAACGGATACTTTATGTATTATGATAAGAGAGTCATCACTGATGAAACTCACTTAAATAGCCTCGAAGATTTAATCGCTGACTGTGAAGCTGCTAAGAAAGCATTTGCATTCAAAGTTGAAACTTCTGGTTGGTACAGTGCTGCATTCTTCTTTGGTGCTGGTTGCGAATCATCATTCAACATTGATAGCAATGGTGTAGTTCAAAGTTTAACTGATACATACAACTCAGCAAATGGTTTAAAGGCTATGAAGGGTATGCAAAAGCTCTTAACTAGCCCTTACTATGTTTCTGATGACTCATCTTCATGCTTAACTGCTGCAACTCCAGCTGCTATCTTCGTAAGTGGTACTTGGGCTGCTACAGACGTTAAGACTGTTCTTGGCGACAACATGGGTGTTGCTAAGCTCCCTTCATTCACTGTTGGTGAAGAAACTATTCAATTAGGCTCTTTCAAAGGCTTCAAGATGATGGGTGTTAAACCTCAAGAAGATCCTAAGAGAGCTGCTGTTCTTAACTTACTCGCTCAATACCTCACTGGTGAAAAGTGCCAAATGGATAGATACAACCAAAATGGTTGGGGTCCATCTAACAAGAATGCTCAAAACAATGACGCTATTAAGAACGATCCAGTATTAAGCGCTCTTGCTGCACAAAACGTATTTGCTACACCACAAGGCCAATATCCTGGTCAATGGTGGGATATCACTCAAACTTTAGCTGCATCATGCAAATCTGCTAAATCTGAAGCTGAATTAACAGCTGCTCTTGAAGCATACTATGCTGCTATTACTGCACTCGTTGGTAAAGTTCCAGCTTCTCCAGCTAATGGTCCTTGGGGCGCTATTGGTGTAGGCGGTGATTGGGGTACTGATAAACCTATGACAAAACAAGCTGATGGTTCATTCTTAAGTGATGAAGCATTCACATTTGCTGCAGGCGATTCATTCAAAGTAAGACTTGATGCAAGCTGGGATCATGCATTCGGCGATCCATCTGTTGCAACTGCTGGTAACAACAACCCTAACTACACTGTTGAAACTGCAGGTACATACAAAATTAAACTCGTTATTACAGACGCAGATTCATACACAGGACATATCGAATTAGTACCAGTTGAATAAAAACTGCTAATCAAATAACTGAAAATTAAAAGTAGGTTGTGGTCAATGACCTCAGCCTACTCTTTTATATTAAATAAAGGAGAGATTTATGAAGAAACTTAGTTCTTTAGAATATTTGAAGTTATCAAAATTCAAAAAATTCCTTTATAAACTTGCTCTTTTCTTTGCTGGCATTCCAGGATGGTTCTTAAAAATCTTTAAAGCAATAGGTAGATTCTTCGCTAAACTAGGCATTAAGATTAAGAATGAAGTGGTTGATGTTGTAAAAACATTTATTCATGGTGATTGGAAGACAAAAATATCTTATGTCATTATGGGTTTTGGTAATATCGCAAGAGGACAAGTTTTAAGAGGAATACTATTCTTCTTATTTGAAGTTGTATTCATCTTCTATATGATATTTACAGGTGCAAACTGGTTATCACAAATTGGTACACTTGGTATTAGAGGACCAGAAGAAGTGTATGATCCAATTTTGGATAGCTATACATACATCTACTATGACAACTCATTCAAGATTTTACTTTATTCAATTTTAACTATTATCTTCATATTAGCTTTAATCTATACATGGAGATTAAATATTAAACAAAACAAGATAGCAGAAGAGATTATTGCAAGAGGTAAAAAGCTTAAGAGTGGAAAACAAGACCTACATTCACTTATAGATGACCAATTCCACAAGACTTTACTTTCACTTCCAGTACTTGGTATTACTGTATTTACAGTTCTTCCAATTCTCTTTATGATTCTAATTGCGTTTACTAACTATGATTCTCAACACAATGGATACACTAACGCATTATTCACTTGGGCAGGACTTAGTAACTTCAACCAATTATTATCATGGAAGAGTGGTAGCTCTACTCTATCTGCCACATTTGCTGAAATACTTGCTTGGACATTAATGTGGGCATTCTTTGCAACATTCACCAACTATTTCCTTGGAATGTTTGTTGCAATCATGATTAACAAGAAAGGAATTAAGTTTAAGAAGGTTTGGAGAACAATTCTAGTTCTTACAATCGCTATTCCACAATTCGTTTCACTACTTTATGTTTCAAACATGTTCTCAAAGAGTGGTATTATTCCAGCATGGTTAGTTAAACTAGGCATTACTCAAACACCATTTGATTTCTGGGGAACTAAATGGTCTGCAA
>JAEEGL012121643.1_pt1 | contig 16791 bp, 21 predicted proteins | sample 9134231 | NCBI WGS metagenome assembly JAEEGL01 (sample SAMN16246548, study PRJNA631951) | gut metagenome | biome: gut microbiome; feature: rumen; material: fiber-attached | host: Bos | place: Iran: Karaj | collected 2018-10
CATATTGACCCCATCCTTCTTGTCAGGTGTTGCATCAATTGATTTGACATAATTGCAGATACTGGCCGCAAGATGCTCCTGCGACTTACCTTCAAACACGTCTTCACCCTGCGGTTTATCAGGAATGAAATGAGGATATTTAGTTTCGTCTAACATAATAACCGCAATTTTATTAATTAAACAGGTGTTACATTTCTCTTTGTCGAATCTATCATCGCCCATCCAAGCGACTTTTATTAGATGTTCCTGTATTTTAGGGGACAGGACGAAAAGATGGAAGATATCTGACGTTCAATGTCTGATATGATTCTTTCTATCCGATCATATCTCCCAGCCTATGCTGTTAAATTATTATCTTATTTTATTTGCTGTCAGCGAGGGCCTACAAATGCGTGTAAGACATGTTGGACGCAGTGCAGAATGATTTTAATCTGGTAATCCTATTCTTGACTGAAAAAAAGCAAAACGCTGACATATCTTTTCACGATAAAGCTCTTCTACAGAATAAACTCTATGAGAAAGATTATCATACAATGCTTCTGTACTTATTGTAAAGAAATGTTTAAAATCAATCACCATATCAGGCAGTTTGCTATCTTTGTTAAAATGCAAATAGTGATAACGTGGGTCCTCATTATTCATTATCTTACTGCCTTCTGTTCTTTTAACGTTCACCGCAGGTGAGGGATCAAAGATGTCTCCCCAATGCTTCCCTTCAATGAAACTGGAGAAAACAAAAAGTGGGGCAACTATCAGATGAAGCAAACGGCAATTTTTATTGCTAAAAGGATTCTTTTCCTTATCTCGTTTATCACTGTTTAAATCACAATCTTGATTAAGACAAATCACATATGGAAATGTTATACTCTTCACCTCCATTTCTGTCCCAATTAGTTTAACATTTTCCACAATAGTTATATCTTGAAAAATATCGCATTGCGATATTCTATCAATAGGTTTTCTAACCTTCGCTGTTACCTCGCTCATCTGATATTTGAAATCTAACTATTGTTCGTTTTGGAACTAATGGCCTTGGAACCTCTGCAAAACGTTCAACCTCTTGCTCAGGTCTATATTCTACCGGTTCTACTACATCTAATATATCATCATTCATTACGCATGCTATTTATGTAACTCGGCTCAACGTACTCTTTGAATTTTGCAAAAGCAGCATGGTTATATGTTCTTATCACATCTTTCCAATCTTCTATACGTTGAAGCCCTCCATAATAAACATCAATATCAAGTGTTATATCAAGATTACTTATCACAGCAGGATAGAATTTATTAACTACACCGTATTGAACACGGATATAAAAGCCTTCACAGTTATATTGCTCAACAAAAACACTTCGACTAAGGTCTTGCTTGGCCAAAGAGTCAACAATCGCTTTATCATTTGGTTTTTGGAGTATTCTCTTAATATTTTCTTTTCTATCACAAGGAAATATATTAATAAAACGCATCCCTATACGAGCGGCCATTACATCAGGAATCCCTTGAGCATTTATTTTTTCTATAATAGACTCAAGTCTGTCAACATAAATGCTGTTATCTATATACGAAGTGGTTTCAAAAGAGATTGTTTTCCCCAAAGTATTCATTATCAACTTAATACCATTGTCAGCAACTAGCGTATAATTGGTAAAATCACGCTTAGTAACCTCATCGGTACTAACGTTAAAATGAACATTGTGCTCTATATTTTCAATCAACCGTTCATACTCTCCTTGCAAATCAAGTGCTAACCTCTTAAAGTCTATCTGACTATCCTTAGGCAAATCAATCCGCAAAATGAACTGATTGATTTTGTTTTTTTTTAATGTATTCTCATTCATTGTTTTTAATGTTATTGGACGCTTGTTATAGAAAAGCTATTGCTTTTTATACCTTCTTTTCTTTTCATCCTCTTTTTTGAGATGAGACAATCTTTTCACAAAAACTCTCGCACCTTTCTATATCCTACCCCACAAATCTGATTTAGCCTTATTTGTTCAGCAGAAAGACCCAATCAAATAATCAACTCCACACAAACATGATGTAGAAAGATCTACAATCGGAAAAACGGCGCAGGGCGCGATTGTGGATTATACCGAATTTAGAAAATCCCACGTTTTGCGTGTAAGATAACCTTGTCTATTATCCTTGACTTCTACAATTAAAAATCTGTGTTCTGGTGAATATAATTTAGCCACAATTGCATCGACTAACTCTTGCGCAGAATAAGATGATTTTATATAAAAACTATTAGGCATATCATAACGCCACCTTGACACTTGGTGTAATGAATCAAGCACACTTACCATAAATTCACGGCTACCTGTGCTATCACTATATACTAGAAGGTACGTCATAAAAAAAAAACACTAATCATTGGTATAACATTTCCTTTGTTTCGGAGATACATAACAATAACTCCTGTCTATCACAAGCTTCATCTGCAAACTCCTTTAACTTGTCATATAACCCCTTTAAAGGATCAAGGAGATTTAATTTCTTATACCGAGGGCATGATATAAGGAACTCTTTCAGTAATCTCATATATCGAATACATGACTTATGACAATCCACATCATTGGACAATGCTAATAATAGAGTATTATTAAATATTTTGTTCAATCGATTAACTTCCTCTTGGGTAAATGTCATTTCAGTACTAGGAGATATCATTTCAGTAGAATCTTGATTCTGGCCAGAGGAAATTTTTCTTAAAATCTCCTCGTTCTTCTTTCCATCTTTTACAAGGTGCTCAATAATCAAAGAAAGAATCAGACTATTCGTCTCGGCCATTAATTCCAAATTGTTAACAGAACACATAATTATTCGATTTCTTTCTTTGTAACGTTATCTGAATCTTGCTCTTCTCTCTGCTGATTCTGGACTGCTTTTATGAACTGCTGAAGAAGGCCATTAGCATTTTCTGATGCTTTCGAAAGACTTTCAACGTAATTATTATACACAATCTGAAAATCATCTGTCTTTTTATTTACACTCTCATCAAATTTTTCTCGAATTATTTTTACGGTTTCTCCAAATGCTTTTTGCTTATCCTCAATTTGCCTTCGTAATTCCTCTAATGAAGACGATGATTCTTCGGTAATTTTTGCAATTTCTACATCTGCTGCACTAGAAACCTTTCTTATTTCCTCTTCTGCTTTTTTCTCAATTTCAAGAATATGGTCATCGACTTTTGATTTAGATTCTTCGATAACCTTTAGTCCCTCACGGCCTTGTTTCATCAACTCGTCTGTCTTAAATATCGAGTATATTGAAAAAATCAGAAAGACAATCATTAAGATACCTGCCCAAAGAGAGAGTAAAGTAAAATCTGCCTGAATCCTTGTACTTTGCAATTGCAACACGGATTGGGTGTTCAGAAGCCCTTCTTCAATACAATTAGCTAATTGTTCATTTACATATACACAACTATCCTTTGAAATTGTTAATGGTTTTAATAAACTTTCTACTTGAGAATGATATTCTCTATGAAGATCTACAATCTCATTTAAAGATTTATCATAAGTTCTCAATAATAAAACAAATAAAATTATGACTATAATTGTTGAAATAACAACAGACCAAATAAACTTGTGACGATACACATGCAGTTTATCTTGTCCGAAATAATGCGCACATGCTTCTTGTTGATTACAATTATCTTGTTTCATTTTGTTCTGTAAAATCAAAAGTGATAGTTCCTTTTCCTCCAGCCAATGCAATATTCCTACACTCCAACACATTATATAAGAAAGATTTCTTTACCAATATAGTTCCGCCGCCTATCTTTGCGGTATGTGCTAACATACGCAACTCTATTGGAGATAATTTTGATGCGTCGACAACAATATTACCTCCCGACAATAAAACAGAACGTAAATTAAGAGTATTCATTCCTGTATAATTTTAGATTATTAAAAAGACTAAGGGATGGGCTCTGTCTCATGTATATTCTATTTATTGTTTATCTCTCCTGCAACTGCAGTTAGTCTGTTTTTGGCTGCTTTAATTTTCTCCTCCTTTTGACGAGCGAACTCAAACTCATCAAGAATAAGTTCTATAATTTCTCGTACAACAGAGAAATATTTCAAGCAATCCTCTTCTGGCAGCTCATGAATTCCTTTGCTCAATACACCATACAAAACCTTATTGTCTTTTAGAACCTCAGGAAGATGATTCTCGAGCATCTTTAACTTTTTGTCCATTTTGACAACGGCAAAGTCATTCTCACTAAATTCTCCGGAAGCTATTACCTGACGAGATACTTCTAATACAAGGTGTTCAAAGATTCGACGGAGATACACAAATGAGCCAGTTCCAACACCATTAGCAGCCAACCCAATTGCTTTCGTAAAGTCCCTAATATACGATTCACCCAGAACCTTCCTATACTTTCTAACCTGAGCAATATGAATATCTGCAACAGAAGGATATTGACCAACTTTCTCTATAAAATCCTGATTCATATCGTATTGGATAAGTACAAATAAGGGATCGTCATGTCGTTTGCATTTAAACTGAACTTGTTTTATTCCATAACCAAACAAAGAATCTTTATCTAGATAATTATATAAGCTATATGTTGAATCGATTCCCTGATGGGGATTATATCCATCTATCCGCATGTCATATCTACACAAATCTTTCAAGATGTCAGGATTCTCCGACATTTTGACTTTTGTGTATAATGGTAAATCAAAAACAAACTCTTGTAATGTCATCGTCGTATCTGAAGATTTGTTTCTTTCGAACCGTCGTTTTTTTTTGTAGCTTCTTTACTTATCAAACGAGAGATATAGCCTAGGGTCGAGAGTCTGGAGGCGAGAGGCGTGGGGTGACTCTTGACCTTTGGCTCCAGACTCTTGACCCTTATATCTTACATCTTACATAATCTTAGATATGGTACACACCGTCCAGAGGACAGATATTGTGGCAATCTAAGATTACCTTTCCTTTCAGCTTGTCCCAATTCTGTTTAATATGGTCGTGTTTCACCATAATGACAACCATATCTACTTCATCCAAGAACTGGTCGAAGTCGAGAATCTGGTTCTTGACAAGTTCTTTCTTGGTGAAGAAGGGATCGAAGGTCTTCAGAGGACGTGCCAAATGGCGCTCCTGGATATCCAACATCTGCAAGGTGGGACTCTCACGAACATCATCTACATTCTCCTTATAGGTCAAGCCATAAAGACCAACACGGCGATTATCCGTGATATTGTGCTCCTTCATAATCTCATGGATACGCTCCAACACGAAAACGGGCTGATAATCGTTGGTCTTCATAGACTCATCAATCACCTTAGCAAGCTGGGGATAGTCACCAACCAAGAACCATGGGTCAACACTGATACAGTGACCACCTACGCCAGGACCGGGCTGCAAGATATTTACACGGGGATGCATGTTACAAATCTTGATGATCTCATATACATCCATATTGTCATGACGGCAAATGCGGCTCAGCTCGTTAGCGAAAGCGATATTGACAGCACGGTAAGTATTCTCAACAACCTTGGTCATCTCAGCTGTGCGGATGTCAGTAACGACAATTTCGCCCTGACAGAAGCTTGCATAGTACTGCTTTACCTTCTCACCAATCTCCTTGGAGTCGGCGCCAATGGTACGATTGTTATGCAACAACTCATAAACCATATTGCCAGGAATGATACGCTCGGGGGCGTGAACAAGGTTGATATGCTCGCCAATCTTGAATCCATTGGCCTCAATGACGGGGCGCACAAACTTATCGATAGTACCAGGGCTTACGGTTGACTCAACAACCACAGTTGCACCCTTGGGGCACACCTTCATCACTTCCTTAACAGCTGCTACTACGTAGCAGGCGTCCACCTTCTTTGAAAACTTGTCATAAGGAGTAGGAACAGACACGATATACATGTCTGTCTTCTGGTACTCGGTAGTGAACTTGATGCCTGACTTTACGGCTGCTTGGAAAAGTTCATCCAGACCATCCTCCTTAAAGGTGGTCTTACCTGCGTTAAGAGTAGCAACAAGTTCTTTGTTGTAGTCTGTACCTATGACTTCTACACCTTGAGAAGCCATCATCAATGCTGTGGGCAAACCAATGTAGCCCAATCCAATTACGTTAATCATATTATTCTTATTTAAATGTTTAATCGGTTAAATGCCACTGTGTGGCGGGTTAAAGGGTTAAATATGCTCTTCAAATTTTTTCTTCAATAAGGAAAGGAGTGCTGCCACATGGTTAAATTGAGGTCTGAGACTCTCAACATCGCTTTCTTGTATATAACCTAAGTCCTGTGCATTTTGAAGCTGACTGAAACTCTCTGTCATGCTACCAAAGGCAATTTCTATAAAGTGAATTTTCTCTTTGATAGAGTTACGACCAGAACCTTCTGCTATATTACTGGTAATGGAAGTTGAAGAACGTCGTATTTGGTCTCCTAAAGCATACTTTTCTTCTGAAGGAAACTTATTTTGCAGTTGGTAAATATTCCTTACCAACTTACGAGCAGCCTGATAGACTTCTAATCTTTCAAAAGAAAACTTCCTTTGTTCCATTTTAACCCTTTAACCAGTACTAAGCTTAACCCCTTAACCTTTTATTGTACTTCATATCGGTCAGGCGTTTCGCCTGCGAGAGCACGTACAATGCGGCTGCAGGCTTTGCCATCTCCGTAAGGATTCACGGCCTTGCTCATCTTCTCGTATGCTACTGCATCATCAAGGAGGGTGCTTACCTCGTTAACAATGAGGTCGTGATTGGTGCCCACCAGATGGACAGTGCCACTCTTCAGTGCTTCGGGACGCTCGGTAGTGTCACGCATTACCAAAACGGGCTTACCAAGGCCAGGAGCCTCCTCCTGAATGCCACCGGAATCCGTGAGCACCACAGTACTCTTCTCCATGAGGTAAACAAACTCCAAGTACTGTAGCGGCTCAATGAAGAAGAAATTGGGGCGTGTCAAGTCCTCACCAAACACTTCGTGAATGGGCTTACGAACATTGGGGTTGAGGTGCATGGGATAGACGAAGTCCACATCAGGATACTTCTCGCTCAGATCCTTCATGGCTGTAACCATAGAGATGAAACCGTCACCGAAGTTCTCTCTTCTATGTCCGGTGATGAGGACGAGTTTACGTGAGGGCTGTCGAGAGTCGAGAGTCGAGAGTTGAGAGTCCTCTTGGCACTTGACACTTGACCCTAGACGATTGACATCATATCCTGCGGCTCTGAGAACGTCCTCTTGCTCTGCGGCAAGTTTGGGGTCATTCTTCAGTTTATCCACTACCATGTGGAGGGCATCAATGACTGTATTGCCAGTTACGAAGATTTGGCCGTGCGCCTTCTCTTCAAGCAGATTCTTCTCACTGAGTGGCGTGGGGGCAAAGTCATAAGTAGCAATGCGACCTGTAATCTGGCGGTTCATCTCCTCCGGCCAGGGGCTGTAGATGTTGTGTGTACGCAGACCTGCCTCTACATGGCCAACAGGAATCTGCTGGTAGAAGGCAGCCAAAGCTGCTGCTGTACTGGTGGTGGTATCACCATGTACAAGCACTACATCGGGCTTGCATTCTTTGAAGACATCACGCATACCTGTGAGGACACGGGCAGTGACATCATAGAGATCTTGCCCCTGCTTCATGATGTTCAAATCATAGTCGGGCTTGACATCGAAAATGGTGAGTACCTGATCCAGCATCTCTCTATGCTGACCTGTACTGCATACTATGGTTTCAAATTCTTTTGGGTGTTTCTGGAACTCTTTCACCAAAGGACACATCTTTATAGCCTCTGGTCGTGTTCCGAACACTAACATTACTTTCTTCATTATTATTGTTATGTTTTTATTCTATTCTTCTTTATTCTCAGTTTAGATAGTAGGTTGATGGGCTGAGAGTAAAAACGCTAACGTTAACGATAACGAGAACAGGTTGTGAGTATCGTTGATATTCGCCTATGCCCTACGGGCAAGAGATCTTGTAAATAATCTTATAAATAATTTATTTCACGCAGAAAGCGCGGATATTCGCAGAAAACGTTTCTCTTTTTGAGAGCTTGAGCACTTCGTGCCTCTGTTCTGCTATCGCCATGAATCTGGTCGTAAGCAAGCTTCCACCATCTTCCCGCCAACACCATAACATATCTTCCAGATATCCAAGCTTTCAAAAAGAAAAACAAAATCAATCTATTCTATCAGGAACAGATAAACCCTACTTATTTATAATGTATTTTTATCGTATATTTTAGAGTGCCACCACATCTCTGCTCGGGATGATCAGGAGCTTCCTCTCCTCTCGCTGGGCACCACTACCTAAGTCGACCTTTTTATTGACGTCAATAAAATGGTCTGATATCGGCTGCCCTACGTTCTCGCAGGCTGCTTTCGCCTTGTTGTGACATATCTTGATTTACTTCTTTTATTACATGATAGCGCTAACCCTTATAAAAACGCCTTTGGCGTTCCGCCAAGAGATCTTGCGAGTAATCTTATTTAATCTTCTACTATGCCCTACGGGCAAGAAATTATTTTTTATCTCACGCAGATATCGCAGAAATTCGCAGAAATTTTTGTAGGTGGTAGAATAATAGAGATTTGCTTTATTCAATAAAACCGTTTTTAAAAGCGAGCTTTTAACACGCTTTTCTCAAATAAACCTTATGTCTTACAATATATGTAAGCCTATATGTCATAAATGACTCTATCTCTATTATTCAGCATCATTGAAGGTTCTACGGTTATTGAGGGTTAAATATCAGACTTCAAACATCAATCTTTTTGATTCAACAAATAAGAGAGGAACTCGTCTGAAACATTACCCATTTCTCCTTTATCATATATATAGAGAAGGGTTAACTCGATATCCTCATCACTAATCTTATTAATGGAAAACGTGATTACACGCATACCACCACTTTTGCCGCCGCCTTTATCTGCTACACCAAACCGAACCTTACGAATGCCTCCGCCCAAACTATTCCCCTGAAAGGGATTCTGTTTTATGCTTTCCAGAAAAACTCGATAATCAGAGACCAAGGAATGGTATTTCTTTCTAAATCGCTTAAATTGGCGCTCAAACTCTGGGTGAGTATAAATGACTACATTCATGACTCTTCCGACTCCAATTCTGCCAGAAAATCCTCTGCAGGACGTCCAACATGTGATTTGGTAACAGATGCGTTACGGACTTCATCAACACTACGCTTAATAGATTCCGCCATCATACTAACAGATTTACGAACCTTAGATGGCAACTGACTTTCGTACGTCTTCATTGCAGCAGCATGTTTATCAGATACACTTTCTGCAAGTAAACGTTTACGAAATGCATCTCGGACACGTTTTGTTTGAGATTTATATAAAGACCAAAGCGCATCTAAGGGGGATATCTCTAGCATCTGCTGAGGTTTTGTAGAATAAACAGTATTCATATTGGTTTCAATGTGTTATTTTAATTTTACAAACTTGCGCCTTATATATAATGGTTAGGGACGTTAGTCGCGTTTGAAGATGTCGCGGGTATAGACTTTGTCTTGAACATCATCTAGGACGGGATCGTAGCGGTTGGCGATGATGGCGTGGGAGAGGCGCTTGAACTCGTCGAGGTTATTGACTACCTTGCTGCCGAAGAAGGTGGTGCCATCTTCGAGGGTGGGCTCGTAGATGATGACCTTGGCGCCCTTGGCCTTGACACGCTTCATGACTCCCTGGATGCTGGACTGACGGAAGTTGTCGCTATTTGATTTCATGGTGAGTCTGTAAACTCCTATGACGCACTCCTTCTCTGCTGCAGCATCGAAGTCTCCACGATTGTAGTAGTCATAGTAGCCTGCTTTCTTGAGCACCTGATCGGCAATGAAATCCTTGCGGGTGCGGTTGCTCTAGACAATAGCTGTCATCATGTTCTGAGGAACAGAGGCGTAGTTGGCGAGGAGCTGCTTGGTGTCCTTGGGGAGGCAGTAGCCTCCATAACCGAAGGAGGGGTTGTTGTAATGTGTACCGATGCGAGGATCGAGGCATACACCATCTATGATGGCTTGGGTGTCCAAGCCCTTCATCTCGGCATAGGTGTCGAGCTCATTGAAGTAGCTTACGCGTAATGCCAAATAGGTATTGGCGAACAACTTCACAGCCTCTGCCTCTGTACTTCCCATGAAAAGACAAGGGATACCCTTGTTACATTGAACATAAGCCTCTCCCCCGACCCCTCTCCCGTGAGCGAGGGGAGATTCTTCCTTCTGACCACCGACTTCAGACTTCTCATTTCTTGAACCATTAACCGTTAACCCTGAACCCTGAGCCTGAGCCTGAGGCGAAACGCCTATGGCGCCTTCTACTAGGAGGTTGGCGAAGGTGTGGGCGGATTCTTCGAGGGCGGGCTCATCGTAGCCTACGATGATGCGGGAGGGATAGAGGTTGTCATAAAGGGCTTTGCTCTCGCGTAGGAACTCGGGGGCAAAGATAATCTTGGGGGTGATGACCTGGAAGCTTCCATCAGCCATGCGTTCACGATAGCTGTACTTCTCGCGCACACTGGTGGTATAACCTACAGGGATGGTACTCTTGATGACCATGACAGCATCGGGATTGACCGAGAGGACAAGGTCTATGACATCCTCGATATGATGGGTGTCGAAGAAGTTCTTGACAGAGTCATAGTTGGTAGGAGCTGCGATGACGACGAAGTCTGCATCCTTATAGGCGGCAGCGCCATCGAGCGTGGCAACGAGGTTCAGCTCTTTCTCTGCAAAATACTTCTCGATATACTCATCCTGAATGGGTGAGATTCGTTTGTTGATCTTCTCTACCTTTTCGGGAATGACATCAACAGCAGTAACCCGGTGGTGCTGCGACAATAATGTGGCGATAGACAAGCCTACATAGCCTGTTCCGGCTACAGCTATCTGTAAATCTTTGAAATTACGCATACGCTATATTTTATACGCTAATATTATATTCATCTATTTTCGTCCCATCAGGACATGGAGACTGCTCAGAACAGGATGCTCTCAGCAGGGAGCCAGTCTTCATTGACCTGGAAGGATGAGGTGGCGGCAGCTGAATAGAGTGAGCCGCGGAGTGTGACAACCTTGTTGCGCTGCATGGGAACGCCCTTGACCTCCTTATGGGAGACGGACTTGCCATCAGCATCCAGCACATCGATGGTGACATCTATGTCCTGCTTGTCTGAAGCGAGGAACAGATAGCTGGTGGTACTGGTGGCCTCGCCTGTTGGCTTGGAGATAACAACGGTATTGACCAAGCCGGCATTACCTGTGGCAAGACCTGTGGAGGGGCTGAAGCTCTTAGCACCTGCTGAGAAGGTGGTACGTACACTGACAGCATTATCTGTCTTGCCGTCAGTAGATTCTATGACGAGCTTGGAGACAACCCTGTCGAGGGTGGCATTGAGTGACACAGCATCAGTGCCTGTGATATTGACTTCCTGAGTATAGGCGAAGGTTTCACGTGCATGAGCACCTGTATAGGCTGCCAAGGTGGGGCCGGTGAGCTCCAAGGCATCATCTTCGCTATGGCCATAGCCTAAGACTACCATGGTATAGCTGCCCATAGGGAGCATGAAACTGAACTGGCCAAAGGTGCTGTTGTCGCCACGACTCTGGGTGGTCTTATATATTTCGGTCTCGCCACTGTAAAAGGCGAGGGTGATCATCTTCATATTAGCATAGTCGGCAGCGCTCTTCTCTGCCCTGGTCTCGAACTCTCCCATGGAGATGGTGAAGTCGTTGATGTGGACATTGACAGGAACGAGAGTTGTGTCTTCGGCTTCTTCTGCCTTGTCACAACTCACAGACAGCAAAGCGATAACAGCTGCCATCAGAAAGCTAAATTTCTTCATATCTTTTTACCTTATTTTTTAAATTGTTTACTGTTATTTAAAACTCCTATGCGGCAAGCCGCAAGAGATCTTGCGAGTAATCTTATTTAATCTTCTACTATGCCCTGCGGGCAAGAAATTATTTTATAATGTCACGCAGAAAACATCTGAGTCCTACGGTTATTGAGGGAACCATCACTTACATCCTTGGAGGTTACTCCTTTTTGAACATGCGTCCATCGGGGGAGGTTAGACAAGAATAGATGTCGACAACGAGTATCACGTTGTCGCGTATCTGATATTCTATGCCGTAACGCTCCACAAACAGAATTCTCACGCCTGGGAAGTCGGTCATCCGTCCTATCTCTGGGAAGGTTGTCAACGTCTGTATCTGGCTGTGAATCATACCCATCAGTTTGCGGCTGTAAGCATCACTACCATTGCGCTCGTCAAAATACCTAAGGATGGTCTCCAAGTTGTCGGCAAACTGTGGACTGTAGAGTATTCCTAAAGCCATTTTGCAAAACGAGCTTGAAATTTCTCTTCAGTAAGACAGTTTCCGTCAGCGAGATCCTTCTCTGCCTTATGCAGGGAGGCTTTCATCTCCTCCGTCAAGATAACGCGTTCTTGGATGGGGAGCACTTTCGCGGGAGCGCTGCAGGTGCTACTTACGTTGTAAGCAACGTCAGGTTCTGCTACTTTGAGGATTGGAGGTTCCTCTGTGTTATATTTCTTACTCATATCTTGAAGTTTCTGTTTTGTTGTTTGTTGAACTGGTCAAAATTTTTGACCGGTTCGGAATTATTAGCCTATGGCGCCTTGCGCCAAGAGATCTTGTAAATAATCTATTTAATCTTCTACTATGCCCTGCGGGCAAGAAATTATTTTATAATGTCACGCAGATATCGCAGAAATCGCAGAAATTTTTGTAGGTGGTAGAATAATAGTGTCTGTTATATCTGATTAATGTGTGTTTGAAAGCAAGCTTTCCACACCCATCACTCATACATAACCCTTGCTACGTATTACATACGCATCAAGCAGTTTTCAACTGTCGTCACTATTATTCAGGAAACATCTGAGTCCTACGGTTATTGAGGGAACCATCACTTAGCATAACACTAAACCGTTATCTAATCCCTTCGGGAAATTTTATCAATATTTGAAACTCACTATCACACATTCAAGATAATATGACTAACATCTAAAGTCTGATATTTGCCCATCATTTTCAGTAGTACTTCCAATGACGGGAATAATAGAGATGGAGTCATTTATGACGTATTGGCTTACATATAATGTAAGACATAGGGTTTATTTGAGAAAAGCGTGTTAAAAGCTAGCTTTTATAAACGGTTTTATTGAATAAAGCTAATCTCTATTATTCACACCACCTACAAATATTTCTCGCCGAAGGCGTAGCAAAGAATTTAATTTAGATTATTTATAAGATCTCTTGGCGCATAGCGCCATAGGAGGGTTGAATGTTGAAAGTCAACAACGGGAACGTTAACGGGAACGGGAACAAACCAATATTCGCTAACCGCTCCCTCTCCTCGGAGAGGGCGGGGGGTGAGGCTGCATAGGGGGTTTATTATATCAGAAGGGGATGGTGGGGCCATTATGCCAATCGGGATGGAGCCTGATGGTGATGTCTGTGGGGGCTGCACCACTGAAAGGGGTGGTGAGCTGGGTGATTTGGTGCTGTTCCATGGGAACATCGTACGTACACTGACGAAGGAGATGGCCCTGCTTATCCTGCGCTGCAACCTGAAGATGCAGGGTGCCCTCTGTGCTATGCAGGAAGGTGTAGAGATCGAACTCTCTCTGGTCTGGGGTGACAGGGAACTCCATCTTCTGGGTGCTGCGGACACAACCTAAACCTGTGGAGGCATCAAAAGCTCCCGATCCTCCGGTATATGTGAACTGCAAGGTGGCAACATCCTGGGGAATGGAATCGGAAAAGACTACCCTACACAGGGAAACGATACGTGAAAGGGTGACTGTGAGCTGCAACTCTTCCCCAGTGACCATGACCTCTGGACAGTAATAAAGGAAGGTGTCCGTAAACCCTTTGGCATTGGTGAACTGTATCTTATGGGGGTTGGTCATGGTGGGATTACCATTGCTGCTATGCGCAACAACCACCAGCTGGTAGGTGTCGGGCTGCAACTGGAAAGCAACTCTGCCAAACCCTGAAGTGCCTGTCTGCTGATTGACCTGCTTGACTCGCGTACCTGCCAAGGTGTAAAAGGCATAGTTGATACGGGTACAAGGGGGAAGGGGGTCCTGAATGCTGACGATAAGACTGCCATCGGGATCTGATACCTCTACGTCATCTGTCGTGACTTGCTGACAGGAGAGGAGCAGGAAGCAGAGAAGCAAACATGCTTTCCATCCGACCTCTTCCGCCATACTTCTTACTTCTGAAATCAGCATCTTATCTGCTTGGCTATGGATAAGAAACGACGCAGGGACAGGGAACAGTCGGGATGACTCTGGCGCCATGCCTTGACCTGCTGACGAAGGGGTGCTTCGTGGGTGACGATGAACAAGGCTGTAATGAGATAAACATTTATCTCATTAAGTGAAGAGTCAGCCTCTCCCCCGACCCCTCTCCCGTGGGCGAGGGGAGATTCAGCCTTCTGACCTCTGGCCTCACCCCCGTCCCCTCTCCCGTGGGCGAGGGGAGTTTCAGCCTTCTTACTTCTTACATCTGACATCAGAAGTGCTTCGACCTCCTTGGAGCGTCGGGCGATTTCTTCTTTGTCGTCCATGAGGTAGGCACAGATGAGCATGAGGGCTGCGAACTTACGGCGGTTCTCTTCGTTGTCCTCGAAGACGATATCTGAATACTGGTAGAGGAAGCGGAGTTGCATTTGGTCTTCGCGGTTCAACTGGCGAGACCCTTTCTTGCCATGGAGATGGCAGAGGAGCTCTATCAACTCTTCCTCGAAGCGGCTGATAATGGGGTCCTGCAACAACTGCTGGGCTTTCTCGCCCTTGATACGTACATCGGCAATGCTGATACCGGGGACTGCTATGTGCATCTTGTCCTGGAACATCGCCAACTCTATGGTGAGGAAGATCTGTCCTTCCCGCTCGCGAATCTCCAGAACCTTTCCCTCGCTGCCCACCATAGGGCCGCCAACAACATGTACCTCATCGCCCAGACTTACCTCGCTGGAGGGCTCGCCATTGATAATCTGAAAATCGAACCGCTTGAGAATGGTCTTGAAACGCTCCATTTCAACGTTACAAATCTCTATGGGTACGCCTTTCTCATCCCTATAGGCATAAAGCCTGTTCCTGAGCGCCTTGGCCCAGGGGGCATCCAGGATAGAAAGGACCTGCTCCTTAGGGGCGCAGATGAAGATGAAGTGATGGAGGTCATTGCGGAGAGCGCGGTCGTCCAACATAGCATCATAGGACTTGTATTCTTCATCTGCCGAGGCTGATTTCCCACAGGGCTTCTGCTTCATACCGGCAAAGGGGATGAAGAACTCAAACGGGGGCAAGGGATGCACATCGCTCTCTGAGGCGTTGTACACCGTGCGCTTTCCGCTGAAGATCTCTCCTATGAGGTCAGAATCGGAATGTCTGAGGATACACCATCGCTTTTCTACCTCTCCGTCCATTTATATGTCTGTTTCCTTCTTTAACTTGTTTAATCAATAAAATGCTTCGCCTTGTCCCCACCAGTCTATTGGTGAGAACCTCTGAAATCCTCCGTTGGCAAGTCGGGCCATTGCGTAATCCCTTGTGGGTCTTTTAATTAGACCTTCAGTACGGCGGTCAGGCTTCCCTGTCTGCGCTTCATAGCTGTCACATGCACTTGTTACCCTTTAAAAAGGGTACAGTAATGCAATTACTATTCGCATTGCAAAATTAACAATTTTTTATTGAAGGGCAAAATTTTACAAGTAAAAATAACGGTATAGCCGAATTCCTACCATATTTTTGCGTTTTAGTTTACGATTTATTCCAGTTTACTGTTTATTTTAGTTTAACGGTTAGCGGTTAGCGGATTTAAACTCCTATGCCCTGCGGGCAAGAAATCTTGCAAGTAATCTTATAAATAATTTATCTCCTACGCCTTCGGCGAGAAATATTTGTAGGTGGTGTGAATAATAGAGATTAGCTTTATTCAATAAAACCGTTTATAAAAGCGAGCTTTTAACACGCTTTTCTCAAATAAACCCTATGTCTTACATTATATGTAAGCCAATACGTCATAAATGACTCCATATCTATTATTCCCGTTATTGAAAGTACTACGGTTATTGAGGGGTTTCCATTACTTAACACACCACCCAAGACAATAAATTTATAAACACCTACGTTTTTATCTATAGTATTAAAATTCTATGGGTATGGAGGAGAAAGAGTTGTCATATCAAATTCGTGGAGCAGTCTGGGATGTTTACAATGCTCTTGGGCCAGGATTGCTGGAATCTATTTATGAAGAGGCATTGTGTTATGAATTAACTCAAAGAGGAATTAAGGTGGAGAGGCAAAAACCAGTCCCTCTTGTGTATAAGGGAGTTGTTCTGAAGGAAGATCTAAGATTGGACATCTTGGTTGATGACCAGATAATAATAGAACTTAAGTCTGCAGAAAGTATAAAACCGATTTTCTTTAAGCAACTCAGGACTTACCTCCGTCTTACTCATAAGCAATTCGGCTATCTTGTTAATTTTGGAGAGAGTGATATGAAGAAAGGTATTCTTCGTGTGAATGTTTAGCTCTCCAAACATTTTTAAACCTCCTATGGCGCTATGCGCCAAGAGATCTTATAAATAATCTTGTAAATAATTTATTTCACGCAGAAATCACAGAAAGGAATTGCTTGCATTTGCTGCTACGTCTCTCTACCGAGAGCCATTGACATCTTATTTGCAAAATGAGTTTATAAGAACAAGCTCTTGACACTCATTCTACAAATAACATATCACCCATCCATGATGG
>JAEEGL012889550.1_pt1 | contig 16791 bp, 13 predicted proteins | sample 9134231 | NCBI WGS metagenome assembly JAEEGL01 (sample SAMN16246548, study PRJNA631951) | gut metagenome | biome: gut microbiome; feature: rumen; material: fiber-attached | host: Bos | place: Iran: Karaj | collected 2018-10
CAGAAAAGAATGATCAGCACCACCAGCAGCAGGCCCATCTCGCCGCCGAGAAAGCCCAGTGCTGAAATAAACACGCCGTTCAGGTCTCCCGCTGTTTTCTGGAGCCACTCAATCAGATTGACTTCCCATTCCATCGTTCCATTCTCCTGTCAACATTTTTGGTTTCTATAAACACTCTAATAAATGTATCGCACGAATGACGATTTTTTGCAAGGGGATGTTCCAGATTGTCAAATCCGAATTTCCCGGTTTTCATTGCTTTTTTCGCCGTACTGGGTTATCTTGATTATGAATAAACTGATCCGCTTTTTGCCCTGTTTCCTGCAGAGAACGGGCACATGAACTTCACCGGCAACGGGTTCGGCCATCCGGAACGGGCGGGTTTTCCCCGGGAAGGAAACGACGTGTTCATCAACTGCTGCGGGCACCGGATCCGGCTGCGGGATCAGACTGTATCTTCCCTGCCGGAGCGGTGTGACAACGGTAAAAGCGGAACGGCAATGTCAGCAGCGTCCCTGCCGGGCCGAGGGAATCATTGCGTGCAGGAGGGTATAGAAGGATGATCAACTTTACGGTATCCATCGGGAACATGATCAACATCATTATCATCGCGGTGGGATTGGGCATATGCGGTATGATCGTGATGCAGGTCAGTTCAGGGACACGCCTGAGGAAGGAGGTATCCCGGTATTTTCAGCTCTTCTTCGGGACGGTCATGCTTTACATCGGCAGTCATCTGCTCCGGCAGCTCATGGAGGGCTTTCCGGGAACCGGCATACACGTCGCGCTCCAGGTTGTGACCTTCCTGGAGTTCGTCTCCTCCGCAATCATGGCCTGGCTGTTTTCCCAGCTCACACTGTACATCGCCGATCCTGACCGCCATCGCAAGCTGTACAGCCAACTGTTTCAGGCTGCGATCGTTTTTCACATCGTGCTGATGCTCGTCACTCAGTTTGTGCCTTTGTGCTTCTATTTCGACGACGGTAACATTTATCATCGCGCGCCGGGCTACCTGCTCTCCAATCTGGCGCACGTCATTATGCTGGGGCTGGACGCAAGCCTCCTTGTGCGCCGGAAGGATAAATTCAAGCGTCAGACGCGAATCGCTTTCTGGAACTATATCATAGCGCCGTTTGCCGCGATCATTATACAGGCTTTTTTTCACGATGTGCAGATCATCATACTGGCGACCATCGGCGCGGCGGTCTACATGTCCGGCGTGATCATGCAGGATCTGGTTCAGAAGTACGAGCAGCAGCAGGCGGAGGCCACCCGGATCGGCGCGGAGCTGTCGCTGGCGACAAACATCCAGGCGGCCATGCTGCCTCACATCTTCCCGGCCTTCCCGATGCGCAGGGAATTTGACATCTACGCCAGCATGGATCCGGCCAAGGAGGTGGGCGGCGACTTCTACGACTACTTCCTGATCGACGACGATCACCTGGGCATGGTGATCGCGGATGTGTCCGGCAAGGGTGTACCCGGAGCGCTGTTCATGATGGCGAGCAAGATCATCCTGCAAAGCGTGGCGATGATGGGCAATTCTCCGGCGGAGATCCTGAAAAGGACCAATGATGCGATCTGTTCCAACAACGAAGCGGAGATGTTCGTCACGGTGTGGATGGGTATCCTCGAATTGTCCACCGGCAGGCTGACCGCCGCCAACGCGGGCCACGAATTCCCGGCGTTCAGGCAGCCGGGCGGCGTTTTTGAGCTTTATAAAGACAAGCACGGCTTTGTGATCGGCGGCATGGAGGGTGTAAAGTACCGCGAGTATGAAATCCAGATGGAGCCGGGCAGCAAGCTGTTCGTGTACACCGACGGCGTGGTCGAGGCTACCAGTGCCGGGAAGGAATTGTTCGGCACGGAACGGATGATCGACGCACTGAACGTCGATCCGGACGCTTCACCGCAGGAAATCCTCCGAAACGTGCGCGCCAGCGTGGACGGTTTTGTGAAGGAAGCGGAGCAGTTTGACGACCTGACCATGCTGTGCGTGGAATACAGGGGTGGAACAAATGTATCGTCAGTGAGTTCAGGAAAACGCGAATAACGAAACGGATCCTGAGCGGCATTACCGGAGTAAGGCAGGGAAAGAGGTCTGACTATGTCTTCAGCGGGCGGTGGTCCAGGGGTTTGCATCTGTACTCCATCTGGGCCGCCCTGTTCGTCCTGACGGTCACGCTCTGCTGCGTGATCCTGATCCGCCACACGCTGGGCTGTCTGGAAAAACGCCTCAGCACAGGAGGCAGGACAGTTGCCAGGCTGGTGGGCAGCCTGATCGGCTATGTCGCTGTTTTCTTCCTGATCTTCAGCATCCTCGGCATGGTCGGCGTGGATACCAAGGTGCTGCTGGCGTCAGCCGGTGTCGTTTCCATCGCCGTCGGTATGGGCTCGCAGAGCATGGCCTCTGACCTGCTTGCCGGTTTCTTCATGATGCTGGAAGGTTCGATCCATGTGGGCGACCAGGTGACTGTCGGAGGATCCAGGGAAACCGCTACCGGTAAGGTTGTGGATATGGGTGTTCGCACAATAAAGATCCTTGAAGAGACAGGAAACCTGGTGACGATGAACAACAGCAAGGCTACACCCATCAAAAACCTCAGCCAGGGCAGGGAACTGCCTGAGTCGGAAGACAAGCCGGAGAAAAAGCAGGAAAACGGATCGCAGAAAGCAGACTGACGCGGATGCCGGTCTTTCAGGAATCCGGTACGGACTCGCGGGAGGGTTGCAATCCCGAAAGGGATCAATATATCAACATAGTTTAGGAGGAACTACAATGACATCGTTTACCATGATCGTGATTATGGGGGTCCTGATGATCCTCGGAGGCATCTCCATGCTGGCCACGCCGCTTCTCAACTTCATCAGCGCAGGATATCTCGTCATCATCCTGTTTTTCGTCTGGGGTATCTTCGGCATCGCCCGCGGGATCAGTGAAAAAAGCTACGACAAGAAGTTTTTCTTCGCGATCCTCAGCCTGATCCTGGGCATCGTCGGCCTCGTCGTACCCGGCGCGGCCGTCATGAACAATTTCATCATCCTCTATCTCGCCGCGGGCTGGTTCATTATCCACGGCGTATTGTCCATCATCGACGCCATCGCGGGCGGGAATATCGGAGACGATGCCGTCACGAAATTCGTGGGCATTGCCCTGGGTGTGCTTGAAATTGCCCTGGGTATTTATTCCATCGCGCATCCCGCGGTACTCGCCGTCAGCCTGGGGCTCCTGATCGGCTTCTACTTCATCGAGTCCGGCGTCAACGCAATCATCATCGGCAAGGCCACCTGCGCGGGAGGCAACAGCACGACGATCCTGTTCACGGTCATGGGCGTCCTGACGATCATCGGCGGCATTTCCATGCTCGCCACCCCGCTGCTCACCTACCTGGGCACCGGGCCCTGCATCATCATGCTGTTCTTTATCAACGGTATTGTCGGCGTCGTTCATGGATTCTTTGAGCACCGTTTCGACAAGAGTTTCTTCCTTGCGGTTCTCAGCCTGATCTTGGGCATCATCGGCCTTACGGTCCCCGGCATTGCCGAGATGAACAATTCCATCCTGCTCTACATGGCTGCAGGCTGGTTCATTCTCCATGGCGTGTTCACCATCATCAACGCCATCGCCGGCCGGAAAGAAGGCGGCATGAAGATCCTGAGCATTGTGCTGGGCGTGGTGGCCATCATCCTGGGTATTTATTCCATTGCCCATCCCGCGGTGCTTGCCGTCAGCCTGGGTATCCTCATCAGCTTCTACTTTATTGAATCCGGCATCGATATGATCCTGATCGGATCCGCTTATTCCATGGCACTGGCCGGCACGAAATAAGAAACAGGGAAAACCATATCCGGAGGAACTGAACCAAGGCGGCGGGCGATAACACGTCCCGCCGCCTTTTTATGATATTTGCTGAAGGCGAATCCTCACCGGTTTATCTGATGACAGTCAGGGAGCCGCGCGGCGCCCCGTATGCCTCTTCCGTAATCTTTCCGCCGAGCGCTTCAGTGATATAGCCCATGACTGCCTCGTCCAGCGGGATTCCGGTGTCGAATCTGCTCGTGGAGTTGCCCAGCACATTATACGTATCTCCGCCTACAGCACAGAAATCGTTGGTTACGACGGCGTAGAGTGCGTTCACGTCGAAGGGCTCGCCGTTGACCGATCTGATGGTCACGCGCCGGATCGACGCGGGCGCGAAATAGCTGCTCTCCTTGCCGTTCAGCATGTAGACGGCACCCTGGTCATAGGCCTTCGTCGTGTCGATGGTCCACTCGATGCCGGACGTCTGGGGGAATCCGCCGGCGGACTCAGGCATCAGGAACGTGGAAGCCTCCAGCGCTTCAAGCAGCTCCGCTCCGGTCACATAGACCACTGCCACTGTATTGCCGAAGGGCAGCACCGTGTTGATATCTTTCTTCGTCACATCGCCCTTTTCAATGGAAGCGCGGATGCTGCCGCCGTTGACGATTCCGACGACCGCATTGGGTTCCACCTGTTCAATGCCGCCTTCCTTGACAACAGACCAGATCATCGCGTCGGTAATCAGGTCGCCCATGTTGGTTTCTTCGGTACGGTTGCCGGGAGCCCTTTCACCGTTCAGCCACGTTTCAGAGGTTGCGAACACCTTTCCGTATTCCTCATTCACCCGGTCGATGATCTCCTGCGCGTCAGCCCTGACTTTCCCATCGATGAAACGGGCTGTGTACAGGTTGTGCGTGATCAGGGTCGGGAGCAGGAAATTGCTCTCGATGCCCTTGCTTTCATTGTCGATCACGACCACGCCGATGTAGGCAAATCTGGTGCCGGTGGACTGAATGGGTTCGCCGCCCTGGCCGGCCGTCATCGCGGTATGGCTGTGTCCGTCCAGAACCATATCGATACCGGCTACTTTCTTCAGCAGTTCCCTGGAGCTGGATCCGTCGCCCATCTGCTCGACATCCACCCCCAGGTGGAACAGGCCGAACACCAGGTCGCAATCCGCCCGGATCCCGTCCACCGCTTTCCGGGCGATTTCCGGCATCTGTTCAGCGGGGGCAAAGGAGAGCATCCTGATCAGGCCGGGGTTGACCTTGGACACCGTCTCCGGCGTATCCATGCCCACGAAGCCGATCTTCAGACCGCTCTTCGTGGTGATGACGGCGGAAGGAGGCAGAATACTCTCGCCGGTTTCATCCAGCGTGACGTTCGAACAGATCACCGGGAACAGGGCTTTGGAGATGTTTTCCTTCAATTGGGGATAGCCAAAGTCGAACTCATGGTTTCCGATGGTCGCCACGTCGTACTTTGCGGCATTCATCATCTCAATGGCGCTTAAGCCTTTGCTGGTGTTGACATAAGGATTTCCCTGGCTGAAATCGCCCGCGTCGGCCAGGATCACATCGGCGCCCAGTTTCTCAAAGCAGGTGCGCAGGCCGGCAATACAGGCATAGCCGTCAATCTGGCCGTGAACGTCGTTGGAGTGAAGGATCACCGTTTTGCCGGAATAGTCCCTGTCAAGGTCATAGCGGATATCCGCGTGAGCCAGATACTCGGTTTCGTTCCAGACTTCGTTACCGGCCGCTTCGGCAAAAGCCCCGGTCATGCCCAGGATCATTGCCAGCGTCAGGATCAATGCAAACAGTTTTTTCATCGTTCAGGATACCTCCGTCCGCGGTATGAATGTGATAAAAGACAATACATGCCTGAATCATCGCAGGCATCTGCCTGTATTATAGTCTTTTCCCGCTGTTTTCACAAGATGAAATACAGGGACAGCTGACCGGACAGGACCTGCCGGCAAACCGGCAATGGACCGTCGGAATCATCTCCGCAGGAACAACTGTGAACCTCAGTTTCCTCTATGATCATCCGGTGCGAGGAAAAATCAATGGGAAAAGAACAATCCGGATCTGATATTCCGGAAACCCTATTGACGAAAAAAAAGAAAGAACATATAGTAAAAACATACCATGAAAAAGCAAGTCACTCAAAACCAAAGACATACGAAGGCCCGGGAAACAGAAGGAGGAATTATCAATGATTGAACTGAGCCAGGAAAGAGTGGAGAGCATCCTGAAGGAGGAAACCCTGAAAACAGAAGAACTGACAACGATCCTGCGCGCCGTTTACACCCGGTATATGCGCGTGTTTGAAAAATACTTTGCCGATATCGACGCGCTGAACGATGAAGTGATCGTTGAACTGAATCAATATCAGGAAGAAACCAGGAGCCTGGTGAAATATTACTATATGGATATTCCCCAGGATGTCTGCGAGGAGCTTGAAAAATTTGACGACAAGTACGGCGACAAACTGCTCGGGCCCGATTGGCAGAAATACCTCTCCGGCGCCTATATATCTTTCAAAGGCAAAAACTGGAGCAAAAGTGAAGAATGGGTCAGGGCGGAGTTCAGAAAACAAGCCATGGACGGTTTCTATAAAGCCATGAGTTCTGTTTTCAGGCAAGGCTTCGGTTCGGACAGCAAGGTTGTGGAGAGGGTAGTCGACGGGATCAAAGGTCTGTTTTTTGCGGATGGCGAATAGTAAGCCCGGAACGACGGGAGGGACACAGGGACGACCCGGTCCGACATACAAAACCAAGGAGGAACATGACTTATGATCAATCCCAAAAAAGTTTGCGCAGTTCTGCTGGCTGTACTGATGATGCTCTCTGCTTTCCCGGTGTTTGCTGAGACCGCGGAAACGGACCCGGAAGGGAAAATCATTGACCTGATGTCCTGGCTCTATTCCAGGCTGACCACCAGGCCGGCGGGTCAGGAAGACCCCGCGGTGACAGACGGGACCGGGAACACGGCCGCGCCGCTGACGGAGTACTGGACCCCCGACTCCGCGGCTGCGGAACATCTGAGAAGCTATGTGGCCAAGATCACGAACGCGGGCGATCCGGAGAATTTTATCCCTGAGAAAGACCGCATCGCCGTGTTTGATATGGACGGAACCCTCACCTGCGAGACGTTCTTTACCTATTACGACACGATGATGTTTATCGACTTCTGCAACACCCGGCTGGACAGCAGTGCTTTCCTTTCCGAGCGGGACAAGGAAGAACTGAAGCAGGTGGCGGCATCCATTACGCCGGATTACAAGGCCGGCGAGGAACTGGCCCGTGATTTTGCCCGGGCATATACCGGCATGACCGTACAGGAACTCTATGATTATGCCGTGGAATTCGGGAAAAAGAAAACCGCCAGCTTCAATAACATGCGCTATATTGACGGCTTCTATCTTCCGATGGCGGAGCTGGTTAAGTACCTGTACGAAAACGGCTTCACGATCTATGTCATCAGCGGTACGGAGCGCACCACCACCCGTGCCATCGTGGCCAATTCCCCCATTGCCGATTATGTTACGCCCAACCATGTCATCGGCACGGAATTTGAGATCAAACTGGAGGGCCATGAAAAAACTTCCTCCAATATGGATTACAAATACGGCCAGGACGGCAGGGACGATCCCCTGGTCATTACCGGCGGTTTTGTCCAGAAGAACCTCAACGCGAACAAGACCATCTGGGTCGAACGGGAGATCGGCCAGCGTCCCGTGCTGGCCTTCGGCAACAGCGGCAGCGATACCAGCATGATGAATTACGCGATCATCGGCAACAAATATCCCGCTGAAGCCTACATGATCGTCGCGGACGACACGGAGCGCGAATGGGGCACCCAGGACTGGGCAAAGAAATCAGAAGAATACGCTGCGCAGGGTTATATCCCCGTTTCCATGAAAACCGATTTTGCCCGGATCTACTCCGATCTGATCACCAAAGCGGCGGATCAGTACCGGCCTGCCGGGACTGAGAACATCGATTACGCAGCCCTGTTCCCTTCCTGGAATCCGGACAGCGCGTCCCTCCGGGAACTGGTTGCCTTTGTGTCCGCGTGCACCGATGCCTCCGGCCCCGATTATCTTGATCCGGCGGACCGCATCGCCACCTTCGACATGGACGGCACCATCATCTGCGAGAAAGCGCCCGTCTACGTCGATTACTGCCTGACCATGTATCGCGTGCTGGACGATCCCGCATTCAAGGCCACGGAGGAAGAGCGCGACGCGATGCAGCAGATCCGCGACCATGCCTGGTCCAAAGGCGAGACCTTCCATCCCAAGACCATCACCAAAGCAGACATGGTCGCAAGCGCCTTCGCCGGCATGACCCCCGAGGAATTCCGCGCCTATGTGGTCAATTTCATCGACAGCGTGAACGCGGTGGGCTTTGAGGGCATGACCTACGGCCAGTCGTTCTACAAGCCCATGATCGAAGTGATCAACTATCTGCGGGACAACGACTTTGATGTATGGATGGTTTCCGCGTGCGAACGTGAGGTGACGCGGGCCATCGTGGAGCGCCTGGGCATCCCCTTCGACCATGTGGTCGCCACGGATGTGCCCTATATCGCTTCCGGTAAGGGCGATGAAGCGGCTGACGAATACAACATGGGACCGGACGAGAAGATCGTGCTCGGCACGCCGCTGGCCAGCGTGGAATGCGGCAAGTCCGGGAAGCCGGCAGCCATTGCCCGCGAAATCGGAAAGCGGCCGGTGCTGGCGTTCGGCAACAGCTCCGGCGACTTCTCCATGCTCAACTACGCCGAGGGGAATCCCAACCACGCCGGCATGGGTTTCCTTGTCGTGTGCGACGATACCGTGCGGGAATACGGCAGCGATAAAAAGGCCGCTGAATTCTACGAAGAGGTGTCGAAACAGGGCTGGACGCCCATCTCGATGGCAAACGACTGGGCGACGATCTATGGCGAAGGTGTACAGAAAACGGAACTGCCCGGCGCGGCGGAGGAAGAGGCCGCTGACGCGGCGTAAGCATTCACCAGACGCAGCGCGCCCGGGATTCCCGGCGCGCCTGCGTATAATGTCGGGATTTTGTTTTACAGTTGCGCAATGGCGATGAATTTGAAAAAGTTCATACAGCGGTAATCAGGAACAGAAAAGAGAGAGGTGTTTTCATTGAAAAAGAACAGAATGTTTATCATACTGTTGTGCGCGGTATTAACAATGATGAACCTGACCGCTTTTGCCATTGCAGAGGAATCGGGAGAGACATCCGAGATCATAAAAGTCAGCTATCTCGGACCGGAAGGAACCTATACCGAAGAAGCCGCGCAGTTCTGGTTCCGGAACGGAGAAGTACTGGTTCCCAAGGCGACGGTAAATGACGCCGTGACGGATATGCTGACGGGAGCAGCGGATTACGCTGTTATTCCCCAGGAAAACACGCTGGGAGGAGCGGTTGTCAATTATGTGGACGCGCTGATTGCAGCCGAGGATGCCTATGTGGTGGGCGAGGTGGTATTGCCAATCAGCCAGACCCTGATGGGCGTGCCAGGCGCGGCGCTTGCGGATATTAAGACCGTCTGTTCCCACACCCAGGGTCTGACCCAGAGCGCTGCCTGGCGCGCGGAGTATCTGCCGGAAGCAGAGGCCGTGGAGATGTCCAGTACCGCCGCGGCAGCCAGCCATGTAGCCGAACTGGGAAACAAGACCGTCGCCGCCATCGCCGCGCCGGGAGCCGCGAAGCTTTACGGCCTGGAGGTGCTCGCGGAGAACGTACAGATTACTGACGCCAACAGGACGCGCTTTTATGTGCTCTCCGGTCAGCCGCTGGAGGAAGACGGGCTGATACGCGCCGTGTTTGTGGCGACGTGCGAGGGCGGCCGGATCGATGACATTCTCATTGCGCTGCACGACGCGGGGCTTGAGCCGGTGTCGCTTCATGACCGTCCTGAGGGGAGCAGTCTGGGCAGGTATCATTATGTGATCGAGGTGGAATGTGAAACAGGGATTACAAATACCCAGGTCCAGGCTGTATCGGCGTTGGAAGGCGTGCGGTTCGCCGGGTGCTTCAACGCGGCGGAAAAGAGCCCAAAGTAATCGTTTACTTCATGGTTTATTCATCTGAAAGAGGAAGAATAAGTATATATTATTATTTATGACTTCGGAACCAGCATATCATTATGCGATATTGCCGATCATACATTTTTATGCCTGGGCGTAATCTTCCATATATGCACCTGCCTGATGAGCTCTTTAAGCTTTGCCAAGCGGGATCACGATCCGGGATTTCGAAGTTAAATCTCTCCGCCAACCTTCCGGCCTTCTTTCAGGGCCAGCATGTTGATTTGCTCTGTTCCCCAGGGGATGTGCATTCGCACCGCCTGCTCCATCAGCGGGTCGGGAGCGATCCCCGTCAGGGCGTTGACCGCGCCGGCGGCGACGATATTGGCCGTCAGCGGGTTTCCCACAACCTCTGCCGCCGTTTGCAGGATCGGCAGAACCACCACATGATCACTGACCAGGCTGTCTGGTTTTGACAGGGTTTAATCGATGACGATCAGCGCGTCCTCCGCCGTGCCGGGCCCGTACCGGTCCAGGGACGCCTGCGTCAGCGCCAGCAGGAAATCAGCGCGGGTCAGCCTCGGATAGACGATTTCCCCTGTGTCGATGATCGCGATATCAAGACAGATCATGACCAAAGAACTCCCGCAGCTCTGATTCATTACGGAGCAAAACCTCCGGTGCGCCGTGAAGCATTACGTTATCAAAACCGTCGATAAAGGACCTGGCGTCGGTCTTGTATCCGATGCACCGTTTCCCCTTCGCGTAGCAGTAACCAAGCTCGAAGCAGGCTTCCTCGTCCGGGACGCGACAGTCAAAGAGAAACAGGATCGCATCACACCAGTCCATGTGGGCGCAATCCAGCTGAAAGAGGTACTTCCGCTTCGGGAGGCCGTTGACCGTTTCCAGCAGATCCGCCACACACCCGCCTTCCCGTTGCGGCAGGAAGGTTTCGTGACCGCATTCCCGGATGATGGCGTCAATTTTCTCGTTGAAGGCACGCTCGCCCTCATTGAACAACGGTGCCGCGATGTAGACCTTCATTTGGGTATCCTTTCTCCGGTGCTCATCTGACCGGCCCTCATCCTCGTATGCGGCTTATTCACTGCTGTTCCGAACGTTCATACAGACATGAAAAGCGTACAAGTGTTTCTCCGCCCCTGTCAAGGACGTGTTCCAGAATGTCAAACCCGAATTGCTTTTTTTCCATTGCTTTTTTATCACATCGCGTTATCATTATAACAGAAGTTCATTCAGACGTTACAGATCCTTCTCGCATTGGTCCCGGTAAGGCACGTTTTGTATTGCTGCTGTGAAGGTTGAGAGAAGGCTGAAAGGGGAGGCTTCAATGAAAAACAGGATCCGTTTCAGATTGCTGCTTCCGATGCTGCTGGCTGCGCTTGTGCTGAGTGCCGTTGTGCCCGGAGTATCCGCTGCGAACGCGGAAGAAAAACCGGGCGGCAAAAGGCCGACCGTCCTGCTGATCCTCGACGGTTACGGCCTGAGCGAGCAGACGGAGCACAATGCCATCGCGCTGGCGGATACGCCGGTGATGGATCGGCTGATGGAGGAATACCCCTTCGCGAAGGGCAATGCCAGCGGCCTGGCCGTGGGTCTTCCGGAGGGACAGATGGGCAGCTCCGAGGTAGGCCACCTGAATATGGGGGCCGGCCGGATCGTGTACCAGGATCTGGTCCGGATCACGAAGGAAATCGAGAGCGGCAGTTTCTTCGAAAACGAGGCACTTTTGAAGGCGATGGACAACGCGAAGGAGAATGGGACGAGCCTGCATATCTTCGGCCTGCTCTCCGACGGCGGTGTACACAGCCACAACTTCCATCTGTACGCCCTCCTGGAGCTGGCAAAGCGCCGGGGCCTGAACAAGGTATACGTGCACTGTTTCACGGACGGGAGGGACACGCCCCCGGAATCCGGAAAGGATTATATCCGGGCGCTTCAGGATGAGATGGACAGGATCGGCTGCGGCAGGATCGCCACGGTGGCGGGCCGCTATTATGCCATGGACAGGGACAACCATTGGGACCGCATCGAAAAGGCATACCGGGCCATCACGCTCGGCGAAGGGGAAACGGCGGACTCCGCCATGGAGGCAGTGACGCAGTCCTATGCGAAGGGAGAGACCGATGAGTTTATCCTGCCCACGGTGGTGATGGAAAACGGCGCGCCGACGGCTGTCGTTGGCGACGGGGATTCCGTGGTTTTCTACAATTTCCGCTCGGACCGGGCCAAAGAGATGACCCGTGTCTTCTGCTGCGAAGCGTTTGATGGCTTTGACAGGGGTCCCCGGAAGCAGGTGACCTACGTCTGCTTTACGGACTATGACGCGACGATTCCGAACAAGGAAGTCGCCTTTGAAAAGGAGGAAATGGTCAATACTTTCGGGGAGTGGCTGGCCGCCAACGGCCTGAAACAGGCCCGAATTGCCGAGACGGAGAAATATGCTCACGTGACCTCCTTCTTCAACGGCGGCAAGGAGGCTCCCAATGAGGGAGAGGACCGCTTCCTGATTCCGTCCCCGCAGGTGGCAACCTATGACCTGCAGCCGGAGATGAGCGCGCAGGCGGTATGTGATACCCTGATTGATAAGATCCGTTCCGGCGAGTACGATGTGATCGTTGCGAACTTCGCCAACTCGGATATGGTAGGCCATACCGGTGTGGAGAAGGCGGCCGTGGAAGCCGTTGAATGCCTCGACGAGTGCATCGGACGAGTGGTGGAGACGATCAGGGAAGTGGACGGCCAGCTCTTCATCTGCGCCGATCACGGCAACGCAGAGGTGATGGTGAATGAAGAGACGGGAGAACCCTGGACGGCCCACACCTCCAATCCCGTTCCGTTCATCCTGGTGAATTATGATCCCGCCTATTGCCTGAGGGAAGGCGGCTGCCTGGCTGATATCGCCCCCACGCTGATCGAGATGATGGGGATGGAAAAACCGGCGGAGATGACGGGAAAGTCACTGCTGATCCCCGTGTCCGCGCCGGAGGAATAGCAGCCGTAAACCGCGGAGAACCCGGAAGCGGAATCCATCGCAAAGCGGCCTGGCGTCAACTGCATTACACGGAATATCACAAGGAAAGGTATGCTTGTAAGAAATGGAAAAATCTTCTTTGTTTTCCTCGCGGCTGTGCCGGTCATATCCGGGGCGCCCGGCCATCGTGGGGAATGGGAAAAGCTGCACCTATGAGGAGATGCACAGGGGAATTGCCTCCCTGAGCAAAAAGCTGCGGGAAATGGGTGTGGAAAAGAACACCCGGGTGGCGCTGTGGGGCTACAACTCCGCCAACTGGCTGATCGCCTTTTTTGCCATTGTCCGGGCAGGCGGCGTAGCCGTCCTACTGAACTACAGCTTGGACTGCGGAAGCGCGGCGGAATTACTGAACATGACGGAAACCGCCTTCCTCCTTTGCGGCGACAATTCGGAAACAAAAAAGGATCCGGACGCCATGGGGCGGCTGGCCGCGACGGCAGGAATCCCGGCGGATCACTGCCTGGATATCCGCTCATCAGCCTTTGACCCGGACAGCACCTGCGCGGATGACGAAGAGGAGGAGGCCCGGAACGAAGCGGAGGCGGAGGAAACCGCCTTCATTATCTTCACTTCCGGCACGACGTCGAAACCCAAGGCGGTGCAGATCTCCCAGAAGGCCCTGACCTTTGATGCCGATGCCTTCAACGGCAATATTGACGGATACGGCGGCCGTGGGATCTGTGTGGCGGTTCCCCTGTTCCATATTCTGGGCCTCCTGATGAGCTATGCGTTCCTGTGCCAGGGGGCGGCTGTATGCCTCCCGGCGAACTACAAGCCGGAGACCCTGGTCCGGGAAATTGACGCGAACCGTGTTTCCTCCATGGCGGCGGTCGGCGCGGTGTACCTGGCCCTGGCGGAAGCGGAAGGCTTTGAGGAGAACGTCGTGCCGCATCTGCATCTGTGCATGATCGCCGGCGGCATGTCCACGCCGGTGCAGATGATGCGGCTGGAGCTCCAATATGCCAATGCCACATTCATCAACATGTACGGCCAGAGCGAGGCCGCGCCGCTGACCATGGTGCGCCCCGGAGATCTGGTGGAGCAGCGGGCGCAGACGGTCGGTCAGCCGATCGAAGGGCTGGAAATCCATATCCAGGACGGAAAAGGCGCGTTCCTTCCCCCGCGGGAGATCGGGGAAGTCGTTGTCCGGGGCCCCAACCTGATGAACGGCTACGACCGACTGCCAAAGGATGAGCAGCCGGTGGATGAGAACGGCTGGCTGCATACGGGAGACCTGGGCTGTCTGGATGAGGACGGTTTCCTACGCCTGGCCGGACGCATCAAGGACGTGATCATCCGGGGCGGCGAAAACATTTCCCCCTCCGAGATTGAACAGGCCCTGACCCGGCTGGAGAATATCCGCGAGGCAAAGGTCATGGGCGCGCCGCATCCCATCTACGGGGAAAGTGTGGAGGCCTGCGTTACCCTGACAGACAGGGATGTCCCCTTTGACCCGGAAACGCTGAAAAACCAGCTGAGATCCCAGATTGCCCGTTTCAAGCTGCCGTCCCATATCTTCCTGTACGACCGTTTTCCCCTGAATGTGAACGGGAAACTGGACCAGCAGGCGCTCCGGGCGGACATGCTCACCAGGCTCCTCCGCCTGTCTGTGGATGAAGCGCTGACCGGAGGCGTAACGGTGTTTGACGTGGTGGTCAAAAACAGCAGCTACGCGATTGTTCCGGTTTCGGGTATGGTCAGTGAACTGGCAGCGGCACTCGGCTACAGCCGCCGCGGAATCATGTCCATCCGCCTGGCTGTGGAGGAAATGCTGACCGAGCGGATCATGGACGCCTATTCAGCCGCCGGAGAAATCCGGGTCAGGATTACCCTGATGCCTGAGTGGCTGCGGGTGTCCTTCAGCGACCACGGAGTAGAGTATTTTATTGACAAGCGGAAGGATACTTCCATGAGCGCGAAGATCATCCTGAAAGCTGTCAGCGACTTCCATACCGACTATCCGGACGGTAAGCCCGTATACTGCATGGATTTTCTGTACGAAAACGAAGTGAATATTCAGGAATTCCTGATGAAAGATAAGAAGGAGGAAACCCAAAATGTCTGAATCCCGTCCCGATTTCAAAAAGAAAGAACTGGCACTGTCCGCATCTCCCTATGTGTATCTGCCCGTTGACGTCCCCGTTTACACGGTAGAGGTATGCCACCGGGAGGAAATCAACGGAGACCTGCTGCAGCAGGCCCTGGATCGGACGGTTCAGCGGATGCCCTATCTGACAGATACCCTGGTGGCGGAGGAAACCGGCAAGGTCTGGTACGCGGAAAACCCGCTGCCCATGCAGGCGGCGCATACCGCGGAACTCCGGCGGGTCGGCGGCCGGGAAACCAATTACCATATGCTGGACCTGACCTGGGATGAAAACAAAACCTGGTTTTCCATGTTCCACGGTTTCTGCGACGGGCAGGGGATCAGCGCCTTCCTGGAAACCGTACTGTATTACTATTACTGCCTGAAGGACGGAAAAACCTACGAACCCAACGGGATCCGCACGGATGCCAGCCCCATGGACGAGGGTGAATTCCAGGAACCCTTATCCCACCCTTATGCGATCGATCCGGGTTTCACCATGCCGGAAAAAAAGGAACAGCCGGCGCCTTACCATCTGCCGGAGTTTTCTCCCACACGGGACACCAGTTTCCGGGTGTACAGCCTGCGGGTATCCTCCGGGGAGATGATGGATTTCGTGCGCAAAAACGGAACCTCGCCCTCCGTGATGTTCTCCATGCTGATGGGCGAAGCGATTCTCCGGGTGCATCCGGAGGCGGACGCGCCGGTGATGGCCAATGTTCCTGTCTCCCTCCGGAAAATGCTGGGGTGCGAGGAAACCTTTAAGAACTGCTCCGGCCGGATTATCCTTCCGATTCATGGAACACCCATGGATGCCATGCCTTTGGCGGAGCGGGCGGCCGCGCAGCGGGGACTGCTGAAGATGCAGATGAATCCCAATATCTATCGGATCACCTATAACTACCTGGGAAACCTGTACCGGCAGCGGATGGAGAATGCCATGAGCTATGCGGAAGAAATCAAAAAGCCTGCCGGATTCATGAACATCAGCCACGATACCTTCTATACGGATTATATCGGATCCTTCCATCAGACGGGCTATTCAGACCAGATTACGGATGTCCATTTCCTGTGCAAGCCCCCGATGGGCAGCGTGCCCCACATGAACATCATCGAGCATGACGGGCAGTTCCGGATGGAAATCCTGGCCTGCTGTGACTTTACCGCGTATGCGGAGGCGATGGCGGAAGCCATGAAGGGCTTTGGACTGTCCGTGACAACCATGCCGGAATGGAGCTTCCTGACGCCGCTGACCAACTGGCGGGAGGGTATGCAGATAACGGCATAGCCGAAATTTGACTGAAAGAGACGGAATAGGAGAAAACAGCATGAAAGCAAATGAAACCACGTCCGGGATCGGCATGATTGAGGGCAGCGCGTACAGGAACAAGTTCTTCAGCGTCGAATACACACTGCCCGAGGGGTACAGCTTCTACAACGCCGATCAGCTCACCGCAATGAATTCGGCTATCATCAAGCTCCACAACGACCAGGCAGTTCTGGACGCGTTTAAGAAGGGCAATGCATTCTTCGACATGACGGCTGTAGCCGAAAACAATCCCAACGTCAGCGTCGTCATACAGATCGCCGGATCCGACGCAACGATCGTCAATGAAGCAGGGTATATCGAGGCAGCCAGGGGCAAGATTATTGATCAGTTGAACAGCACCGGCGCTACCGTGAAGAGCGACGAGACCGGCACGTATACGAACCTGAAGACGGGCGACAAATTCACGGCCATGAAACTCGCCATCGAAACGCAGGGCGCTCCCTTGTACGAAGAGATCCTCTGCATCAAGGCCGGCG
>JAEEGL014950369.1_pt1 | contig 16791 bp, 15 predicted proteins | sample 9134231 | NCBI WGS metagenome assembly JAEEGL01 (sample SAMN16246548, study PRJNA631951) | gut metagenome | biome: gut microbiome; feature: rumen; material: fiber-attached | host: Bos | place: Iran: Karaj | collected 2018-10
CCGCCGCCACCTGCGCCAGCAGCACCACCACCGCCGCCGCCTGCGCCACCGCCGCCGCCAACCTTCCCGCTTTTCGCAGCCTGCGCCTGTTTTTTCATTTCAACGGCAGACTGATCCTTGCGCTTCTCAAATCCGGTCAGTTTATCGGTTGCTTTGAACGCTTTCTGGTCCAGAGATGCCATGGTTCCCATCGCTTTTGCCTGAACCCTGCCCACAGTCGCACGACGTGCCTGGGCCGTCAAACGAGTCTTGTAACGATTCGCTGACGATCGAAACATCGATGTAAAAAAGCGTGAGAAAAAATCCATTTTATCGGCTCCATAATGCGAGATGCACCATAACACCCAATAAAGCGCGGGTATACTATCACAAATATTTAGGGATTAACAATGAATAATGCATATTATGCGATTTAATGGGTAACGATTCAGCCATACACAAGCCCGTTAGGGCTTGCATATCAATAGCCCCCGGCAACGCCGGGGGATGAGGCATTTTTTATTCTCTCTCTCCCAATTTTTTGCCAGCCCATTGGGCTGGCAAAAAATTGGGACAAAAAGAGGGGAACACTTTGATCCCCCGGTGGTCGCTACGCGCCAACCGGGGGCTATTGATATTGAACGCCTACAGCGTTCTCACACAACGGCTGAACAGTTACATTTAACGAGTAACGATTCAGCCTATAGCCATAAACAGCGTTTTGATGTTACGGATATTTGTGTTTTTGCATGGATGAGGAACGAGGGTGAGGGTGAGTAATTAGTGAATAATTAAGCGCGCCACGAAGCGGCGCATACCACCAGCACGCTGAAGGCGTGCAATGTCACAGCCCGGGGTAAGCGAAGCGCAACCCCGGGAATTATGCGGCGTATGCAACGCATAGCCGCATCGGACGGCGTATGCGGCACAGCCGCATAGCCGACCCCCACAAAAATCACGAACGATAGTTTTTGAGCGATTTTTGAGCACGCCGCATCTGGGATAGAATGTGATCATTCTGCACAAATCGCTCAGACATTGCATATTCGCGGCGATCACTGCGGTAACAGGCCGATATGTATTCACGCGCAAATTGCTGAACCTCATGCAGTTCGCGGGGATGATCGTCGTTCCACCACTGCTCAAGCGTGGTATCGATGTGGTGGCGGCGGCAGTCGGATGCGATCTGCGACCACGCGAAATGCCAGGTTTCGTGCGGGTCTGCGATTCGGCGGCGCACATAGCCTGCGAACACAAACAGCACACCACCAGCCACAATGCCAAACAGCGCCCACCAAAGCAGCACCAGACCATACCGCGCCATCCAGTTGTAGAAATCGCGCGTTTTGTAGGTCGAAAACCAATCGTCGATGCGCACCAGCCAATTGATTTGAACGGGAGCGGGGCCGGATGGCGTGGGATCGAAAACCGTCCATCCGCGCGCATCATCCAGATATACCTCTACCCAGCTGTGGGCGTGAGCGGAACGCACATAATTCTGGCCGTCGCGAAACTCGGACGAGACAAACCCCGTCACGTTGCGCACCGGCACATTCAGGCGGGCGAGCAAAACGGCCATAGTCGTAGAGAAAACCTCGCAATGACCGAACTTCTGGTTGAACAGGAAATCGACGACGACGGGATCGTCGCGCTGCGGCCGTTCAAGGCTGTAACGATAATTCGATTGCAAATACAACTGGATACGACGGGCGATATCTTCGTTGGACTGTGCATCACCGGCAATTTGCTTTGCAAACGCGGCCAGACGATCGCGCAGTGCCTTGTCGCGCCAGGCAGTTGGCCAAATATCTCGGCTATCGAAATGCAATTGCTCGACAAATGCGTTCTGATCCAGCCAGAAATCAAAGGCTGAGAGCGGCTGTCCTCGCCGCCAGCCCCAGCGATACCAAACACCGGCGCTATCGCTGTAGAACCGGACATTTGGCGGCGACGGGACATCATCGGGCGGCTCCACGGCGGTTGTGCCATAAAGCGTCGGCATCTTGAAATCAATCCAGTCATGCGCAAATTCGACCCGATAGGCATCGGCATTTTGCGTGTGTTTTCGGGCATTTCCGGAATTGCCCGAATTACCCGTTCGCCACCGCACACCGTCAAATATCGTCTGCACTTCGACGCGCCAGTAATAGTTTCCCGATAGTTCGGGCACATCAGCCGTGAACACCAGCGTCGGATCGACATTGATCTTACCCGTGCGATCGAGCGCCACATCGGGAAACTGCCCAGTCGTGCGGCCGCCTGCTGGAACCGGCGGTATGGTCTCAACACCCCAGCGCGGCACCACAAGAAAAAGCAAACTGCCAATGGCCAGCGACAACAGCAGCACCGTCACGCTACGAATCCAGAATTTTCCTGAAAATATCCGGTTTTTCTTATTTTTTTGCAGAAGTTCGCGATTTACCGGAACCGCAACACTGCCCGATGTCGGCACATTCAGCGCCTGGAAACACAAAAAAGACGTCCAGACCAGAAAATACGCCAGCAGAAACACAAGAAATGCCGTCGCAGCAAGGGAATATGCGACACAAACGAGCGGCAGAAGCGAAAGCAAACCAACCTGCACGCGGTTCGACAGATGCTCATGATGCAGCGCACGCCAGGCCAGAATCGTCCAGACCATGTCCAGACACACGCTCAAAATCAGCGCACGAAATCCCGGCCAGTTCAATACATCTATCGAAACGAGCACAAGAAACAGCAACACCGTCATCACAAGCCCAATGCGCCTGTGTGATATGCTGCGATAATTCACCCATGCGCCGATCAGCACAAATGCGCTCACCAGGGCAAACGATATCCAGTGACAAATGCCGCAGGCCAGCGCCGCCCCCATCCCGAGTTCGATGAGCACATAGAGCATCCACATATCACGTCAGACCCGTCTTGTGGTGCGAACTGAACAACCGATCCAACAGCTGAACAAAGAACATCACGATCGGCAGAAAAACAGCCGTTAAAATCGCATCCAGCCAGAATCTGCGGACAAACAGCGACAGATAAACGGTTTGCTGATATACCAGGCCATATCCGATAGCCAGCAGCAGCTCGAAAACGGCCACAGCAATTGCGGCAAATATCATCATGGTCACGACGCGTTCCGTTCGAAACCGCGACATAATCGCCCGAAACAGGATGCACACAATCGCAAAAACGAACGCATACAGTCCGGTCGGGCCCGAAGCCCACAAATCACAGGCAAAAGCCAGCACAACCATCGACAATATCGAAGCGATCGGTGCCATCACCAGACCACAGCAAAGCACAATGGCAATGATTCCAAACTGGCACATGGCATCCACGCCGAACGACGCATTAAAATTGCTCTGAGCAATCATCAGCAGCAGCGCACACAGCGCATTGATAATCACGATGCGCATCAGCGTCTCCGCTGGGCATTTTCAATGGTTCCGGTGATGATATAAACTTCCTCAAGCCGCGAGAAATCGACGATGGGTTCAACGGTCACCTTCTGATACAGGCCAAACGATTTTGTATCAATCGACGAAATCCTGCCAATGGGCAATTCTTTTGGAAATGTTCCCGCGCGACCGCTTGTCACCACGAGTTCACCCTCTTCGACCTCATCGCGCCGAAGCAGATACGATATCTTTGCCTCGTATGAGCGCTCATCGCCAGTACCATTCAATATGCCGCGAGAGCGGTTAATTTGCGTCATTACATCGATATTTGAACGCGGATCAACGATCAGCATCACATCACAAAAGCGGCCATCGACGCGTTCAATGCGCCCGACCAAACCATCAGCCGAAACGACGGGCATTTCCGGTTCAATCGATTCCGACTCGGATTCGATGCGCAGCCGCAGCACGCGAAAATACGGCGACATATCCGCCGCAATCACCCGCGCCGGTTCCAGCTGATAAATCGGCCGCTGCTGCTTAAAGCCCACCAGCTTTGTCAGTCTGGCATTCTGCTGCAAAATGCCCTGAAGCCCGATATTTTCTTCGCGAAGCCGTGCATTTTCCTTGCGCAGTGATTCGTTGTCGCTTTCGGTATGCACCAGATTGATATAGCTGTCCCAAAATCCGGCGCCATTGCCGACGACAAAATCATTATAACTTTGCACATGTCCAATCGCAGAATAGACCGGACGCGTCATCATCGCGGGTTCGCGGCGTTTGCCACCCGAAACCACAAAAACGATAAGCGGCAATGATACCAATGCCACCAATGCCGCGATCGTCTGATATCTCTTGATGACGGCTTTCATGAACTATATCGTGGTCACCTCGCGCAACAGGTCGATCTGATCAAGTGCCTTGCCCGACCCCATCACGACGCAGGTAAGCGGATCATCGGCAATCAACACGGGCAAACCCGTTTCTTCACGCAACAAAATATCGAGATTCTTTAACAGCGCACCACCGCCGGTCAGCACGATGCCCTTATCGATGATATCCGCCGCAAGCTCCGGCGGCGTATGTTCCAAAGCCGCGCGCACGCCCTGAACGATCTGGCGCACCGGCTCATTCAGTGCATCGCGAATCTCATCGCTGTTTACTTCCTGCGTGCGCGGCAATCCAGCTGCCTGATCACGCCCCTTAATCGTCATCGTGAGCACTTCGTCGCTCGGATACGCCATGCCAATCGAGCACTTAATCTGTTCTGCCGTGCGCTCACCGATCGACATATTGTACTTGCTTTTCATGTGCAGCATGATGGCGTCGTCCATTTTATCGCCGCCCACGCGCACCGAATTCGAATACACAATGCCGGCCAGACTGATAACCGCAACTTCAGTCGTGCCACCGCCGATATCGACGACCATATTTCCCGAAGGCTGCGTAATCGGCAACCCCGCACCAATCGCCGCCGCCATCGGTTCCTCGATCAAATACACCTCGCGAGCACCTGCGCTTTCGGCACTCTCCCGCACCGCACGCTTTTCAACTTCGGTAATGCCATAAGGCACACATATAATGATGCGCGGATGTACAAATGTCTTGCGATTGTGCGCTTTTATAATGAAATAGCGCAACATCGCCTGCGTGACTTCAAAATCGGCAATCACGCCATCCTTCATCGGCCTGATAGCCTGCACGCCCCCCGGTGTACGCCCCAACATTTCTTTGGCCTCGCGCCCGACTGCGAGCACTCGCTTTTCTCCGCGATTCTCCTTCTGAACCGCCACAACAGACGGCTCACGTACAACAATCCCCCGACCTTTTGCATAAATCAGCGTATTTGCCGTGCCAAGGTCGATCGCCAAATCGCTCGAAAAATAACCAAATATGCGGTCAAAAATCATATCGCTGTTCTCTCAGGGAGCATCCATCCGCAAGCGATAGATCTTTATCGTTCACGATACGTAATGCGCCCACGCGTCAAATCGTACGGCGAAAGCTCAACCGTGACTTTGTCGCCCGGAAGAATTCGAATAAAAAACTTGCGCATCTTGCCTGACACATGCGCCAGCACGACATGCTTGTTCTCCAGTTCCACCCGGAACATCGCATTTCTCAATGCCTCGACTACCGTCCCATCAACGGTAATCCCTTCTTCTTTTCCTGCCACAGCAAATCCTCTCTAAAAAAAGTCAAAACGCTGCCCGCATCTGCCTTATTCCGGATTTTTACACCCGCACAGATACAGCGTGCGCTTATAGATAAAAAACATTGGTGGTGCAACGGGTTTTTGCTATTTTATTTTTGCCGCTATGGCCGCTGGCCATACGCGGCAATTTGTGCCGGTCTATTGGCTGCGCCAATACGCCCGGCAAACAACAAAACAACGCATTCGGCACCAACCTTCCCCAAAGCCACTGCTCACCGAGCGTGGAAAGGAGAGAAATGATCAGTTTCCGCAATCTTTCGCTGTTAATTGCGCTTGCTCTGGTGGCATTAGTGAATGTTTTGGGATGCAAAACCACCTCAAACACGCAAAGTACTGATTCCAGTACCTCAAATCCCCAAAAGTTTATAACCGAAAAACTATACCTTAATAATATGAAGGCAACATTTACCCAGCCACCAATATTTTGGAATGGCCAAAGTGATGGGTATACCCGACTCGCATTTGCAATTTCACCAAATGCAAACAATCCTGAGAAAGCCAAACAACTCTCCGGTGATTTAATCAGCAGCCTCAACAACTCAGGCTGGTATATCATCGAAGATGACACACAGCCCCCCCAATCCAAAGACACATTACTCACCAAACTCCGTCAATCGGGCAACGTCGAAATCCTCGTGTACATGACCAGGGCCGAGAGCAGCGTCTATGAGCACAACTGGACGGGAACGTGTTATAATACAGTCACCACCCATGATCGCCATGGCCACGAAAAAACATACGATGAGCCATATAGCTGCAATAAGGCAGAAAACCAAACCAATTCAAGAATCGATTTGGATTTTTACAGAGTTTCAGACGGGACAAAAGTTGCCAACAGATTCTACACGTACAATTGGGATTATCCATGGCAGTGGAGTGACCAAGAGTGTTTGGAAGCCATCCACAAGGAACTCATCGAATATGTGACAAAACAAATCACCCCGCAACCAGCCGAGATTAAGTTTGATAAAGAAGAAGCCCTGTCTATCTCGGCACGTCATGGTTCCAACCTCGTATACGATAATTTCAACGGGACAGACATCATCAAAATTGTCATCAAACTGCCCAAAGAAGTGCGTGGACTTGAATTACAACTAATCATTGACGGCAAAAATAACAATTCCAATGCGCCAACAGTGCTTGAACGATTTGAGTGGGCGGAAAACAGTACAAATAAAGTCTTTACATACCAGGCTCAGGATCTCGTGGAAAAATCCAACGGAAGTACAACTTTTGATGTCGAATTGTTCATTTTAGACAATAATATTCGCAGCGAAACGATTCACATCACCCCCAGTCAGCCTCAGGTCTTGAACAACGGCGTTAATCCCAATCAAATTATCGTGCCTGAGGATCCCACGAAATCAACCGTTCCCGCACTGAATGCAACCAGTGTTTCCGAATCGACCTCAACAGGCAGCGAATCAAGTGAACCGACAAAAGACGAAAGTGTGAACAAGAACAAAAGTAAGAATAACGCCAAAACCATCTGGACTGTACCAGATGTATAAGCACTCAGCACAAAGTGACGATGATCAAAATGAAAGCATTTAAATTTCAACAGTGCTTATGGATTCTGATTTCCATGGCGGTTTGCGGCTGCCACACAAACAGCCAGGTTGAAACGCCATCCGCAGGCCCTGAGCCCCAAAACATGATGCGCGAATTCGCACAAATCTGGCTAGATAACGGCACCAACTGTTCCAAAACAGGCATGGAATTGCGCCAGTTCATCGACGATAATGCCGAAGCATGGCGAAATTATCTCATCGCCGAGACCATCGAAAGGGTGAAGGATGGACAGAATGCCGAACAAGCCCTCCGTAATCTCCTGGCACTACCCAATTCCACCGAAGAAGAACTCAATCACAGCATTTGCCAGGATAATTCCGTCGTTCATAAAGCACTCGAAAAATTTGATGACGAAATCTTTGATAAAGTCTTAAACGCCGCCAAAGCCTATTCAGAAGAATAAAAGCCTTGTCCACCAAAAGCGGACACGGAATGCTTATGGCTTATGGCTTATGGTGGCAATGAGAACATCTAAACTCTGAACTCAAAACGCCAAGAACCAGTTTAATATCTGTGCTTTGTCTTCAGTTGCACCCTTTCAGGGTGCTGATTTTAAGGAAATGCCGTTACCCGGGGTTACGCTGCGCTTACCCCGGGCTGTGATATTGCGCACCTTCAGTGCGCTGGCGGTATGCGCCCCTGCGGGGCGCGCTTAATTATTTCCCGGGGTTGCGCTGCGCTTACCCCGGGCTGTATCATTGCGCACCTTCAGTGCGCTGGCGGTATGCGCCCCTGCGGGGCGCGCCTAATTATTTCCCGGGGTTGCGCAGCGCTCACCGCTCAAAGCTCACCGCTCAAAGCTCAAAGCTCAAAGCTCAAAGCTCAAAGCTCAAAGCTCTAAGCTCTAAGCTCCCCCCTCACTCTGCTTCATTTCGTGATAATCGCAATGCAGCAGATGATTATCATCGTCATACAGATGCATGCCATTACCGCGGCAGAACGCATACATCTCACAATCAGCGCAAATGCCTTTTCTGGTCCAGCTTCTGTCGCGATATTTCTGAAAACGATTTTCCCACACATCCATAAAATCGTCTTTGTAGATATTGCCCTGGATATGATTGCCGCGAATGCTTGTACATGCCGAGATGGAACCATCGATTAAGATACCGCCGGTCGTAATCCCTGCATCACACTGATAGAAATGATCGCGCACCACGCCTTCGTATCGGCCCAAAAAGCCGTCACATGTAAACGATACATCGATTTTTCCCTCTTCCCGGGTTTGTACAATAAAATCGAGTACCTGTCGTTCCTGGCGGCCATCGAGTAAAATATCCGGCATATTTTTGGCGCGTCCCATCGGTGAAATTGTTCCGAGACGCCATGCCGCACAGCCTTCCGATATCAGGAAATCGCGGAATTCCGGCAAATGCGGAATCAGCGCCGGCGTCGCGCAGGTAATGACATCGTATGTAAGACCAGGTGATCGCACGATTGCACGAAGTGCATTCACGGCCCGTTCATAGGATTTCGGGTTTTGACGGATATCGTTATGAATAGGCTCCGGACCATCCAGGCTCAACGCAATGGATCGCAACCCTGCCTCACGCAAATCGGCAAGTTTTTTCTCGGTCAGAAGCATCCCATTCGTTACCATCCCCCAGGGATAGCCGCGCTTTTTTAATTCGTGCCCGATGTCCAGCAAATCATCGCGTACAAGTGCCTCTCCGCCAGATATAATGATCAACAGCGAACGCGGGTCGATCTTCTTGGAAATACTATTGTCGAGCACATTCAGGAAATCTGCAGCCGGCATATCCGGGATACGTTCCTGCGCCACACAATCGCTGCCACAATGGCGACAATTTAAATTACACCGAAGCGTACATTCCCAGAACAGTTCCGCCAGCCGATGCTCAGCAACGCGTTCTTTATAAAGCTCGGCAGCCGCCCGCAGCGCCAGCCATTTCTTTATGCCAAGGTGACCAATATCATTGTTGTCAAACAGAATTCTTGCCATGAACAGATTCAAAATGCGTTTTTACCAACAAAAAGTGCAGCAAACAGCAAAAGCAAATGCTTTTGCTTATGCAGCCAAACCATGATGTCTTTATCACAACGATAAACATCGTGTATAGGGGCAACTGAAGAATGATTCAGTTTAAGGTAACTGTTCACCATATGCATAATTTATACGTGATATGAGTGTGTGCGCAAAACCTAGGCATTACGGCAGCTGGTCATCATGGTAAGCCCAAACAATCCCCGACAACACGATGTTGCGGAAGGGCGGAATGAGCGCCATCCGGTGAATGGCGCAAATGAAGCCACCAGTGAGTGAATCAAAATCCACCATATTTTCCCTCGCCATTATGGAGACGGGAGAGATGGCACGAAGAGACAAAGGGATGAGGTCCAGGGCCGTCGCATTCTAAAATACTTGACTGTTCTGAATTTGCAAATCTCTTCTAAAATGCTCACGATTATCGCCATGAAGGGGCGAAATGTCACAGCCCGGGGCGGAACGAAGTGAACCCCCGGGCAAATGTTGTATTACCAACAATACGCACGCTGAAAGTGTGCAACAAGAAAACAAGAAACAAAATAGAATGCAACAAACCGGAAGTGAGGTCGCGTGAGACGCAGCGGATTTAATATTGCGAACCGTGGACGGAAGAGACCGTGCGCTGTAGCACGCCCCATGCCGCATGCGGCGCGTAGCCACGCAAAAGAAAAAGCTTACGGTGCAATACTCAAAATTACATAAGTGTTAATTTGTAACATTAAAAATAGCTTGTAATCAAATAATTCTTGACAATATAGAAATCAAAGCATAGAAATAATCTGACATGTCGTTTTGGCAAAGAAACATCATATTGGCAGGGATAAACAGATGAACAATATAATCGAATGGTACTGGATCATAACAGATAATGGTGAAGCTCCCTTTAAACCAACAAATGCGATCATCGAATTGGATAAAAGAAAATACAGGCAGTTATTTGATTATTCAAACAAATCAAAGGGATTAAAAAACCTGAGCATTAAAGATGGCGAAACTGTATTGTTTTATCAAGGCGGGGGGCAAAACGGTTTCTATTATCAAGGAAAATATATTAATGCCGCATGTACATGCGACACAATAAGATTTCAATGTAGAGCAATCGACCCCCCAATTTTATTAGACACACTTCGCGAGCTTCGCAATGATAATGCATTGGAATTGCAATATCCCACTATGTCAGTGCCAGGAAAATGTTATCCAATAACGAAAGACACCTATAACAGCTACATCAATGCCGCTGGTAATTGCGACACCAATGATGATAATATTTCTGAATCAGAAGAGCTGTACTGGATAGTCACAGACAATGGTGAATGCCCATTCAACCCGAAGAATGGTAAAATTGTTTTGAACAAAGAGACATATATAAATTTGTTAAAGTACACGAAACCAAGAAGCATAAAAGATGGCGAAACCATATTATTCTACCAAGGGAAAGGTCAAAATATTCTTCACTGTAATGGGTTTTTCTACACGGGAAAATACAGCGAGTCAGAATCTACCGAAACAGAAATTGTTGTCACCGAATGCGAAGAAATTGCGCCCATCTCAATTAGTAAACTTCGCAATCTGGACAAGGCAAACAAGTTGACGTTAAAATATAAAAACATGTCGGTTCCAGGGAAATGCTATCCAATAACAAAAAAAGATTACGACAGCTATATCTTGGCAGGTCAAACAGACTATGAGCCTGGTGAATGTGAAAATGTCGAAACAAATGAAAAATCAGAAACCATAACCAAGAACAGGAATTCTGTATACAGAAGAGGCAATTATACAAAGCAGGAATGTATAAATCTATTATACAAGTATAGAAACAGCCACGAGATACCTAGCGAATTCTATAGAGGGGATAACGATGAGAGTAAGATAATCACATGGAGAGGACGCGCAAAAGATTTCGACCAATCGTACTCTGATATTATCGCCACAGAGTTACTCAAAAAAGAAAACCTGGAATGGCTTAAGAGCATTAGCGTTGACAACCCATATTTAGATAAGTCATATTTTCCCGATACCCATTCCAGAAATAGTAATTTTAATCCAAACAAAAGCAATAGAGAAGAAGCCTATATAGTCAAAGATTTGATAAAAAACAAAGACTGTGCTTTTTTTGACGAACAAATACCATTGATGAACCTTGGAAAAATGAATATAGACCTAATCAGGTTTGATATAAACAATACAGAGAAGCCAACAATACAAATCATGGAGCTTAAACGACCTGACATAGATAATTATTCAGAAACACTTTTGCGCTGCGTTCTGGAAATATATACGTATCGTAAAGTCATCAACGATGATAAACTAAAAAACGATTTTCTGGCGAAAGTTAAACGGATTAGAGACGAACAATCGTGTGAGAAGGCAAACGAACTAGACGAAGAATTATTGTGTTTCATCGACCAAAACTTTCCAGACTTAAAAGCAGCAGATATAATAATCGAAGCATGCATCTTTATCGCAAAAGATAATACGCAGTACCGAAAACTACTCCCCGAGGAAAATTACTATCAGTCTGAGGTCGTAAAACTTATGAAAGAGCTTAAAATTGGTGCATATTGTTATGAATATAAGAATATGGAATGCAAAAAAGACTTCCGATCAATCACAACATGCGAAAGAATACAGTTAGCCTGAGCTGCAAACTTACAACCGCGTACTGATTATGGTTATTCATGATGAGGTTATCTGAGGTTATCATATGAACATCACCATACACCGGGGACAGAATCAAATCGGTGGTTCTGTTATCGAAGTTTCGACGCAAAAAAGCAGAATCTTTCTGGATGCTGGCATGACACTCGACGAGGACAAACCGCATCCGCTTGATATTCCAGGATTATTCAATGGTTCTGCGGACTGCGATGCAATACTGATATCCCATTATCATCCCGATCACGTCGGTCTCGTATCTTGTGCATTGCCCGAAATTCCTGTCTGTATGGGCAAATCGGCTTACGATATCTATCAATTCACACAAGGATACTTCGGTCATTCTGTCAGAAATGCCAGATGCTTTTTTGAGCATGGCAAATCATTCGAAATCGGCGATATCCGTATCACGCCTTATCTATGCGACCACTCGGCATTCGATTCCTATATGATTCAGCTCGAATCAGGTTCTGAAAGCATCCTGTATACAGGGGATTATCGTTCACACGGATTCATGGACTTTGACAGGCTGCTTCAGGCCTTGCCAAAATCTGTGGATTTGCTCATCACCGAGGGCACGACGTTAAGCCGCTCAGATGATTATATGCAAACCGAAAACGATATCCAAACCATAGCCGAAGATGCGATGCGTTCACACACGGGACCAATATTAATCCTCGCCCCAGCAACCAATATCACGAGGCTAGTGGCAATGTTCAAGGCGACAATACACTGCAAACGAATCTTTGCCTATGATACCTATGCCGCCCAGGTCGCATTGAGAACCAAAAACAGTATTCCGAACCCCGATACGTTTGACCCCGAATTTCTCAGAGTTTTTATCACAAACCCCCAAAAAGAATCTGAGTATGAATTCCTCGCCCGATATCCCCGCCATAAAATTGGTCGTAAGGCGCTGATCTCAAGACCGTTTGCAGCTATGATACGCAGCAGCATGTTTGTATGGGTATCCAAAATGGCAAATGAGATTAAGGAAATCACACACAAAGATTTACCCTTTGAAAATGGCCTGCTGATATATTCTATGTGGGATGGCTATAAATCAAAAGAGGACAGAAGCGGCAAAAATTTGAGACGGTTGCTTGATTTCGCACAATCGATGGGAATGGAAATTATGAATATTCATACCAGTGGTCACGCAGATGCACAGGCCATTACGAAGCTGATAGAAGCCGTAAAGCCCAGATATATTCTGCCAGTTCATACAGAAAATGCACAGTGGTTCGCCGATAAATACGGAACCGACAACGTCATTCAATCCAGGTCATTTGATCTGCATTCATCATAAATCAGCATACACTTGTTTTCGCTTACAACTTGAATAAGTTATTTTACCCCCAATCAACCCAGCAGGACATATACCATGGCACACATGATTCCCGATGTCATTCTGTTTCCAGACGAGAAATCCAAAGAACCCGATCTGTATGCGCATCTTCAGCAAAGCCTGTCGGATGATTATTATGTGTTTCATTCTCTCGAATTCAATTCATTGTCGCGACAGGATCACGAAGCAGATTTTGTGATTTTGCATCCTGCCTATGGGATTATGTGCATTGAGTGTAAATCATCGTATGGTGGATGTCAGGGTGAACTGTGCTTTTATCAAAGCGGTAAACCGATGAAAGATCCATACAAACAGGCGAATAAAAACAAATATGAGCTGATGAAGCTCATCTGCGAAAGGATTGACAAAGACACATCCAAAGCGCTTTCACCACTTAAACGCCAAAATCTTCATGGCGTATCGTATCCTTTTGGATTCTTTTCTGCAGTCTGGTTTGGCATCAATAAAGAATATTTTAAAGCAGCCAAACTGAGTTATCCATTGAGCGGTAACGAGGATAACACCTTGTTTTTCGACGAAACAAAAGATCCGGTCACTGCGGCGAAACGCATTGAACGGCTATTTAAAAATAGCCAGTCAGTACTAGAAACCAAAACATATCTGACAAATCACCATTCACTATCCCAGGATATGATAAATGCCCTGGTCAACCGGATACTTTGCCCGGCATTCCAGCTTCCTGCCATTTCGCCATCAGAACGTTCTGCACTGCGATTTTCGCGTCTTCTCGAATTTCAAAAAACCATTCTCGATTTTCTGGCAGAGCAAAAAGTAGCAATTATCAACGGACCTGCTGGAAGCGGGAAAACTTTTATTGCATTAGAAAAAGCCAGACGCTTGGGTGAACAAGGTGAAAAGGTGTTGTTTCTCTGTTTTAACAGATTGCTCAAAGAACATCTTGAACGCACCTATACACCAGACGCCGGATATGATAACATCACATTTATCCACATCGCTGGTTTTGCGAGTCAAGTATATAGGGAATATCCTGGTTGTTTGAAAAAACACAATGATTATAGCGGTTTACATCGCTGGATTTACGAAACCGACGCGTTTGAATATAAACATATCATTATTGATGAGGGGCAGGACTTTGCACAGATTGAGGACAATCTGTCAGCAAACGGGGAGTCGATTCTACAGGCATTATATGACCGTACAGTCTCAAACGATGGATTTCTCTACGTTTTCTATGACAAAACGCAAATGGTTCAGGCATTTGGACACCTTCCAAAGTTTATCAAAGATGCAGGCGGCAGAGGAACAGGCTGTAAAATCGTGCTTAACCGAAATTGCAGGAACACGTTCGAAGTCACAGAATGCCTGGAAAAAACAATAGAGATTGGCTATAAATACAAGACCAGACAACCAGCATCCAACATCTATCCGCTTATGCATTTTGAAATTACAAAAGCAGATGCTCAAATAAAATTAAGAAAAATCATTTCGGAATACAAAAACAGTTCTGCAAGCCCTGATAAAATTGTAATATTAACAATGAAATCAGCGGAGAATTTGAAAAATCCATCCAAATCATGTATAGGCGGATACGTCAACGATGACACATTTGAAGGTACCCCCGTTCACACTTTCAGACAGTTCAAAGGGCTAGAAGCTGAATGCATCATTATTGTCGACATGGATTTTGAATACATTAAGGAAGTAAGAGATAAACGATTCCGGAAAGACTTATATGTCGCTTCATCCAGAGCCAGGTCCTGTCTGCATGTCATTACAGATTTGTCAAACGATCAGTGCAATGAATTATTAAATGCTTATAACTTAAAGTCAGATTCTGAGATAAATGAGGAGCCCGCAAATAAAAAATTTGCAAATGCATTGGGGTTCAAAACGGAATAAATAGGCAACGATTGCATCTCGACAGAAGCAGGAGGAAACCAATATGATCACAGCCATTAAGGGCGATATTACAAAAATCACAAATGTACAGGCGATAGTGAATGCTGCGAATGAATCTTTGCTTGGAGGTGGTGGCGTGGATGGCGCGATTCATCGGGCAGCGGGACCAAAACTGCTTGAAGAATGTATACAATTACATGGCTGTCCGACCGGACAAGAAAAAATCACAAAGGGCTACAACTTGCCTTGTGATTATGTGATTCATACACCGGGACCGGTATGGATGGGCGGAAATAAAGGCGAACCCGATTTGCTGGCGTCGTGCTATCGCAATTCGCTCACAGTCGCTGTGAAACACGGGATCCGCTCCATCGCATTTCCATCGATATCGACCGGCGTATATCGCTATCCTGTTGCCAAAGCGGCCAAAATTGCCGTTGAAACCGTCAGGCAGTTTATCGATGATAATCCTGGCAAATTGGATAGCGTTGTGTGGGTATTGTTTGATGACCGCACATTTTCGGTTTATCATGCTGAGATGAATAACCAATAGAGCCGGATATACTGCAGAGACGTTCTGCGGAACGGCTATACATCTCCCACTAAGGCCAGAAGCGACAGTCAGGATACTGCTGCCCAATATATTCTGATTTTCAATATAATGATTATCCCCGATACGCATCACATATTATAAAAGGACGAAAAACCATAGCCACGATTGTATCCGTTGATTATATTCCTGCCGATGATCTACTCATTGTGCTCGAAACCCGGATCTACAATGGGATATGAACGAGTGATACTTCTGAAACAAATATGGGATACGCAACATCTCGGAACCTAACTCAGGCTGTTCATTTGTAAATCATAGTGTACCGAGATTTCGCATACAATACAGGTTTAATCCACCAGACGATCAAAAAGCCGAAGATTTGGTCCACGAAGTCTTGTTTTATGGAGAGCCGGGTGAATCGCTAAAGCCGGGAGCACCGCTACCGATTTTATATCGCATCTACCAGAATGCCGGTCTGGAGCATGTAGATAGTATGCCGTTTCCGCTACCTCGGGATCAGGTTATCGATATGACGCATGTGATGTATCTCGACAGCCAGCATTCCGAAGCCGCGCGATGATATATTCGCAATGAGCACAGTCACAGCCTGGGGAGAGCGCAGCACCCCCCCGGGAAAAGCGTAACCCCATCAAATATAATGCGCCACGAAGTGGCGCATCCACCAGCGCCCTGAAAGGGCGCAATGTCACAGCCCGGGGTGAGCACAGCGTAACCCCGGGTAATAGTGAATAGTGAATAATTAAGCGCGCCACGAAGTGGCGCAACCACCAGCGCACTGAAGGCGTGATTGACCTCACCCGCCGCTATCGCGGCACCCTCTCCGGTTCGGAGAGGGATTTGGGTTCGCTATCGCTCACCCTGAGCAACGCAGCCGACGCAATTACGGATATCAAAAACAAAAAAAAAGCCGTAATCTCTATGTTTTTTTGTTTTTGCGCGAGGGAATTCAAGGAGGCAAGGAGGCTAAGGAGGGCGCGTACTTGGTACGTAACCGACGCAGCCGACGCAGCCGACGCCAAACGAACATCAAAAACAAAAAAAAGCCGTAATTTCTATGTTTTTTGTTTTTGCGCGAGCAGCTTCTAGGAGACAAGGAGCCTGAGAAGGGAGCGTACTAGCGTACGTGACCGCCGAAGGCGACGAAGTCGACGACGAAGATGCCGCGCAAAAACAAAAAAA
>JAEEGL015381488.1_pt1 | contig 16791 bp, 8 predicted proteins | sample 9134231 | NCBI WGS metagenome assembly JAEEGL01 (sample SAMN16246548, study PRJNA631951) | gut metagenome | biome: gut microbiome; feature: rumen; material: fiber-attached | host: Bos | place: Iran: Karaj | collected 2018-10
TAAAAAGATATTTGAAAGAGTTTTTGAAAATCAGAGATTGACATTATTTTTTAATATTTATTAATTGTAGTTTGATAAATTAATGATAATTCAATTTTTCCTTAATTTATTATATTTTAGGTGATATTCGAGTAAGTATCACCATTTCTTTTTCATCTTTTTTTTGGAATTAAATTGAACAAGATTATTTCTAAAATTGTAAGTTTTTCATTCTTTATTTTTAATTGTTTTATTTTTACTTAAATAAAGTAAATAAAAAATTCAAACCAATGAAAAAATAAAAATAGAAAATAAGAAAAGAAAAATGTTATAACATTGCAAAATCCACATATTATATCATTATAATAAATGTGTTTTGAAAATTATTTTTAAAAAAACTTAAAAATTCTAATAAAACCCATAATCATCTTAAGATAAATTTCAAAGCTAATATTCTTCTTTATTTAATTTCTCTTTTTACATTTTCATCTATTTTTTATCTTCTTTAATAAATTTATAAACAGTTTCAACAACTTTTTTTATATTTATATGAATATAGTTCGTAAAATCAATTTAGAAAAAAATAAATATTATATTTGAATTTTATTTTATTTAAATAGTTTCAGAAAATAAAAAATATATTTTACATTTGCTCATTTGAATTTCTTTCTTGAAATTATAAATTTAATGAGATATGAAAAAAAGATTGTCATTTGGATTATTATTTAATTTTTCTTTTCTTTTTTATTTTTTTTCTTTTTTGATATTTAAATAATTTGATACTTAATTGAAGATGAGAACTATTATATTACTATAATTCTTTTCCAACAAATATTTTTTCTTAATTTTTATAAATATATCTTTTATTTCATAAAGTATTTAATTTTAATTCATAATTTATTAAACTTATTGTTCTTTAAATATTTTGTTTTTTAAAATATTTTTCCTTTTTATGAATCTATTAAAGTTTCTTTTTCTAACGATTCACTCATATTATTATTATTTCTATTATTTATTATAGTTAAAATTATATTATTAAAAGATTTAAAGAAGTTATACCCTCAGTATAGAAAATAAATTATTTTTATAATTCTACAAAAAAAAAAACCCCAAAAAAATAATATAAATAAAACACTAAATATCAAAAATTTAAATTCCTTAAAATTTTAAAAACTTAAAAAATAAAAAAAAATAATTAAAAAAAAATATCATTTTATATCTGGAAAACAATCTAAAAAAATGAATGAAATACCTCCCCAAAATCAATTAGGAAAAACAGTATTATTTATAAGTGAACTCCCAGATAATATCTTAGACACAGAATTAGAAGATTTTTTTTCAGATTTCAAAGATAATATTTTAATGATTCAAATAGATAGAAATGCAAAAATATATGATCCATTTAATGTGAGAAAGCCAAAAGCAACAATAATATTTAAAGATCATGAGAAAGCAGATGAAGCAAGAAATACATTAAATATGAAAAGATTAAAAGGAAAAGCTTTAAATATAATGTGGCATGAAAAAGATAATTCTATTAGATATAATAATACCGCAAATATATTTGTTAAAGGAATCCCGCCAGAAATTAAACCTAGAGAAGTTTTTGAATTATTTAATAAATATGGGGAAATTATTTCTGTTAAAATTTGTGAAGATGAAGATGGAAATTTGTTAGGTTATGGTTATATAAATTATTATTCTCTTGATTCTGCAGAAAATGCCATCAAAGAATTAAATAAAAAAAATATTTGGGGTAGTGTTTTAGAAATTGGACATTTTCAAAAAAAAAATGAAAGATTACAATCTAATTTAGGTAATAATTCTATATATATTAAAAATATTCCTGATAAAATCAATGAAAGTGAAATTAAAGATTTATTTAAAAAATTTGGAGAAATAACTTGGTCAAAAGTACTTTCTGACAATTCAGGAAGAAAATTTGCAATTATTGTTTTTTCTTCAACAGAAAGTGCTTCAAAAGCAAAAGAAGAAATGAATGATAAAAAAATAGATAATAATGAAATAGGATTATATGTAGATTTACTTCAAAAAAAATCAGAAAGAAAAAGATTTTTAATATCAAAAATAGGAGATATAAATAATAAATTAAATCAAGAATTTAAAAATTGTAATTTATATATTAAAAACTTACCATATGATTTAACGGATGAAAAACTAAAAGAAATATTTGAAAAATATGGTGAAGTTAAATCAGTTAAAATATCTAAATTTATTTTAGTAACAAAAATAAAAGATGAATTAAAAGAAATAGAACAATCAAGAGGATTTGGATATGTATGTTATACAAATCCTGAAAGTGCAACAAAAGCCATAGAAGATTTAAATGAAAAAAATCTTCCAGGATATGAAAATGCAAAAAGACCAGTAATAATATCATTATTTATGCCTAAATATGAAAGAAAACAATTTTTAAATAAAATACAATCTAATCCTATGTCAAGGTTTCCTTTAATTATGGGACCCCCATATAATATAATGCCTCCTATGATTCCCAATGGAAATTATAATCAAAAATATAGAAATAATTATAATAGGAAAAATAAGAAACAAAATAATTATAATACAAATAATAATAATTCAAATAATAATAATAATGTTCATAATAATATTAATCATACTAATAATAAAGAAGATGAATTAAATTCAAGTTATTTAGAATCACTAGAAAATGATGAAGCTAAAAAAGAATATCTTGGGGAATTTTTGTTTAAAAAAATTGAATCTCATCCTTTAGCTCATAAAAAGAACTTTACTATTGATATAATTGGAAGAATTACTGGAATGATTTTAGGTATCCAAGATATAAAAGAAATATATGATATTACTGTAAATGATGATATTCTTACTTCTAGAATTAATGAAGCTTTAAATTTACTGGAATCACAATAAATATTTTATAATAAATTAGAATAAATATCTTTTTTTTTAAAAATTATCAAAAACAAAAAAAAAATTAAAACTTCATATTTTTTTATTTTGTTTGTGGACCTTTTCCATAAAATATGTTATTACTCTTTAATATAATAAACACTAGAATCTTGAGTATGTTTAATATTAACTTCATGTCCAAATAATTCTCTAATATTTTCAAGATGATAATGAATCATAGTAGGTCTTTCAAGAGAAAATCCCCAAGCAATGACATTAACATTACTAGGTAATCCCATTGGCATAAGCATTTCAGGTCTGAAAATTCCAGAATTTCCAATTTCAACCCATTTTTTACTAACAGGATGAAAAGCAAATATTTCAACTGAAGGTTCAGTATATGGATTATATGCTGGTTTAAATCTTAATTTATCAATACCAAATCTATTAAAAAAATTTTCTATAGTTCCTAATAAATGACCTAAACCTAAATTATAATCTGCTATAAAACCTTCAATTTGATGAAATTCAGCTAAATGAGTATTATCTAAACTTTCATTACGGAAAACTCTATCAATAGAAAAATATTTTTTAGGAGTAAATTTACCAGTTTTTTTATAATCTTCAGCTAATTTATATAATACTCTAGAACTAACTGCTGTAGTATGTGTTCTTAATATATTTTTTTCTGCTATTTCACTACTCCAATCATATTTCCAACCAATTGAACCAAATCCTCCTTTTTCATGCATTTCTTTTACTCTTTTAAAATAATCTGGATATTTATTTTCTATTTTACTATATTTTGGATATTTCAAAAAAAATGTATCATGCATATCACGAGATGGATGTTGTTGTGGTTGAAATAAAGAATCAAAATTCCAAAATGAACTTTCTACAAAATTATTTGTTGGCATTTCTTGAAATCCTTTTTCTAAAAATATTTCTCTTATTTGAGTTCTTACTGATAATAATCTATGTAATGCACCATTTTGAATTTCTTTTCCTTTTGTATTATAATTATATTTTCCAAATTGTACTTTTTCCCATTTATCATTTGATAATAAATCTGATGTTAAATCTGTCTCATATTTTACTAATCCTAAATCAAATTTATTTCCTTTTTTCACTTTGAAATATTTATTTGTTTCTAATTGAGCAAATTTTAAATTTTTGGTTAAATCTTTTATTGTTTTTTCATCATATTTATTTGGGTCTTTTTCTTCAGAAACTTTTTTAATTAATTCTTGAACTTTATCTTCTGAAGGAATTTCTTCTATTTTTAAAGATAAAATATCTGTATTTTTATCAAAGGAAATTGATTTTGATTTCATACACATTTTAAATCCTTGATTAAAATAGTTATCTCCTATTTTTTCTATTAAAGCTTTTTTAGTTTGTGGACCATTTAATTTTAATTCTTTTAATATTTGAATTTCAGGAGAACCTTTATCTAAACAATTTTTTCCAGCTGGAGTTAAAGCTAAATTTTTTGTTTCTAATTTTTCTAAAGATACTACTTCTTTTATTTCTAAAGCTTTTACTATTCCTACTATTTGTTGATGATCCATTTTATACTGAGATGATAAATCTAAAGTTGATATTTCTCCTTTTTTTGTAATTTCAGATAGGATTTCTTCTTTTATTTTATCTTGATCTTTTGTATCCATTTAAATAAATAAATAATTATTTATTTTTTAGGAAATATATATATCCCTATATATATATTAATTTATTATATTTTATTTTTTAGGTTTTTTATTTTTTATTATTTTTGAATTAATTTAATTATTTAATGAATAAAATTTTCATTGTTTTTATTTTATTCATTTATTTATCTAAAGAAGAAGAATATGTTATTTATCCTTGTTCAAAAGAAAAAACTCAGGAATGTATATAAAATTTTAATAATTAAATATATTAGTTTTTCTTTTAAATGAAAAAACTACATTTAAATATTTTAAAGAAAAATGTAAATTTTGTTCTCCTGGAAGTATCTTAGAAGTTAATCTCAAAACTTTTACTTTAGAATGTTCATTATGTCCAAACAATACTTATTCAACAGGAAATGATTTAATTAGATATTATGGTAAATTTTATGAATTACAATATTTTTTAAATTCAAATATTTTAAATAATACATGTGAATCTAATAATAAAAATATTCAATGTTCAAATTGGACAATAATTAAAAATGGTTATTCTTTAATTTCAGGAAATATAATAAATAACAATAATATAACACTTAATGATGATGATATAATTACATCTAGATTACTTTTTTTAGCAAAATTACAAGAAGAAGGTAGCATAAAATTAAAATATCATTTTATTATGAAAAATGTAATAAAAGAATCATATTTAGAAATATATATTAACTATGGATTAGTATATAAAAATATAATAAAAGCAAAAGATAAATTAGATAAAATACTTCAAGTAGGAACATACCCTTTAAATTATGGAGATAATACAATATATATTAAATTCACAAAAAATCCAAAATCACAGATTGATATGATTATTGATGGAATAAAAATTAAAGGAGGAATTTCATCAAATAAATGTATTCCTTGTATAAATAGTTATTCATATAAAAATTCATCAAATTGTATTTTTTGTGAAGAAGGAGAATATTGGGAAAAAAGTTTACAAAAATGTTTAAAATGCCCATTTAATAAAACAACTAAAGAAAAAAATTCAATAGGAATTGAATCATGTATAGAAGTAAAAGAAAAATGTAAATTAAATGATTATATAACACTCGTCTCTCCAATATGTTCTTATAATAAAAATCAAATTATAACAATGAAATTAAATAAAGAATGTTATGATGATGAAGAAATTTTAAAAAAAATAAATGAAAAAAATCCAATATGTGAAGAATGTCCTATTGGATTATATAAAGAAAATAAAAATTCAAATGAATGGTTTTGTTCTAAATGTCATGAAGGTTATTATTATAATAATAATACTAAATCATGTTTAAGATGTGATGATAATTCAAAAGTTAAAAATATTTCTTATTTTTATCCCCCTTTTAATAATCAAGAAATTGCACTATCTGTTTTTATTACCGATAACATTGGAGAGATTGAAATTAATTATTTAGAAAATACTAATATTACTTTATTTATTGATGATAAAGAAAAGATTTTATATAAAAATAAAAGTGAAAAATTAAATAAAGGTCAACATTATATTAAAATAGATTTAGTACCTGGAATAACTATTAAATTTATAAAAATTACAAATACTTTAAATGGTTTTGGTTTTTCATGTATGAATATTAATCAAAATTATTATAAGAATTGTCCTTCTTATAAAGAGTTTTATTTTGTAAAAGAAAAAAAATGTGTAGAATGTCCTGAATTATCAAGGCCAAATAATTTAAAAACACATTGTGAATTTATTTCAAACATTGTTCATACTGGTTTAAATTTACATTATGATTTATTTCAAATAAAAGAAAATGCAATTTCAATTAGACAAACACATCCTGAATGGGTTAATGGTAATTTTTATGGTCCATTAACAAGTAAAATGGAACCTAATTATTCATTTTACATATATAATTATTTAGGTTATCAAATTGAAAATAATGATTTCAAAGGATATATTTATAAACAAAATTTTGATGATAATAAAATTATAAGTGTTGGTTCAATAATTGAATTTATTAAAATTATTAATAGTGAAAATAATTTAGGTTTAATAATAAAATATTCAAATGGTGATAAATGTGAAAATAATAGAAATTATTCTTCTATTTTTTTTCTTAAATGTAGAAATACTAAATATTATATTGATTTACCTAAAATGATAAATTATTCAAATTGCACTTATTATTTTGAAATGTATAGTAGAGCTGGTTGTCCTATATGTTTAGATTCTCAAATTTGGAAAGAAGAATCTAAATGTTATAATAAAAAGAAAAGAATATATAATTTTGAAGAAGAAGATTCTTGTATTATATCTAACAGAGAAATTCCTAAAGAATTTGAGACAAATAATTTTGATTTAATTCTTAATGAAACTGATATTGATATTATATCCAATTTTAAAATTGAAAATTTAACAAAAAGTAGTGAAAAAAAAGTTAAAAAATATGATAGTATAATATATTTTGAAACAACAGAAAAAAAATGTTCAAATAAATCAAAGTATATTAAATTAGGTCAAGTAATGATAATAATTTATTTTATAATAATATTATTTTTAATAATTTGGAAAAAATTCGGAGGACAAATTCAAGGAACAAGTTTAACTAAATTACCTAATTTTATTTATGTAGAAAAATCCAAATATGATAGAATTCCAGTCCAAAGTAATCAAGTCCAAAGTTTAGATTTTGAAAATAATAATAATAATAATTCACATAATAATGTTATTGATATTCCGGTGGATGAAAGTCCTGTTAAATTAAATGAAGATAAATTTATTTTTTGATTAATATTTAATTTTTGATATATATAAAATTAATCAAAATAAATAATTACTTTACTTATATTCTTTTTCTTCTTTAAAATAATGTTCATGTTGATTTATATCTTCTATAATATCATTTTTAGTTTCAATTGCTTTTAAATTTTTTTCTAATATCATATAATCAGATTCACAATATTCTATAATATCATGTAAATTTAACATTCTCTTCGAATTTCTCATTGTTGCATAAAAAACATTCATTATTTCATCATTATATGATGAATGTGCTTTTAAATAATCTCTATAAAATTTTTTTAATATCATTTGAACAGTTTCATTTTCTAATAAAAATTTTAACACTCTTTCTTTTTCAACATAATTTGACTCTGAATTATTATCACTCATTGTAAATTTTTTCCCTTTTAAAAATTCATTTTTTATACTATCTATTAATTTTCTTAAGTCTTTTCTATAAGTTTCATAATTTAAAATTACTTTAAAATTATCTATTATTTCTTCAATATTAACTGATTTGCTTTTATTTATTTTTTTATAATCTTCAAATAAATAACATAAAAAATTCATTTTATCAAAATTTAAAGAAGTTTGACTTGTTAAATTCATAAGAAAAAAAAATTCCTTTATTTTAATATTTCCTTCTCCTTCTTCATCAAATATTAAAATAATTTTTCTACAAAATTCTTCATGTCCTTTTTTATTATTCATTTTTAATAAAGATAAAAATTCCATTAAAACTTTTTCATTCATAATTTTATCTTTTTCAAGAAACCATTTAAAATTTTTATAATTAACTAATAATCTTTCAATAATTAAAGAATGATTTTTCCAAACTTTAGTTATTGCTTCATATTTAACTGCTTGTTTAAAAGAAGAAATTCCTTTTGTCATAATAATTCTACTTATTAATCTCCAAATTAATTCATCACTATTAAATTTTAAATCAATAAAAGAAATTGTTTGCGAATCAATAGTTTTAAATTTTTTTTTTTTATTATTTAAAGAAAGAGTTCTTATTTTATTTTCTATATTTTCATCTATATTATCATTATTAAATCTTGAATTAATTATATTAGTTTTTATTATTGGAGAAAAAACTACTTTTTTTGGTACATAATGATATGGATTCATTCTCATTAAATCTTTTAATTTATATTTTATTCTATATTTATAATTGTTTTTTGCTTTTGTTGTTGAATTATTCTTTTTTAATTTTTCTTCTTCATTTTTTTCTATTAATCTAAAATAATCATTTACTGTTGAAGTTGTTTTTCTACAATAATCTCTTTCAGTAGTATATTGATTTAAATAATTTTCAGAATAATTTGAATCTAATTTTGTTTTTCTTAAAGGTACATTTCTTATTTTATTTCTTTCTGAAAATGAAATTCTATTTACAAATTTAAAATTTGAAATAATATTATTTTTAATATTTTCTTTATTTTTAAGAAATGAAGGAGGAATTATAGCAGAAAGTCTATTTATATAATTATGTTTTATAGATTTTGGGGATAATGAATCTTGTTTAAGTAAAATAGATGATGATAATTTTGGTTTTAATTCATTTGGAGAAGTTAATATAGTTGCTTTATTACTATATTTAAATTATTTTGTTTAAATATACTTTATTGAAGAAGATCTTGTCCTACGAGTTAATTCCCCACTGACAATTGTTTTACTATTTCTTTTACTTAGCGATAAATTTTCCATTTTTTTCAAAAAATCAATATTAAATTTAAAAAAATTATCTAGTAATTTAAAAGTTTTAATAAATAAAAATTTAAACTATTATACAATGAATAAAATATAAAATAAATAACAAAATAACTCAATAAAATCAAAATATTTTATACCCAAATCAAGTTAAATAAAAACTAAAACAATAATAAATCAAAAAGCCTATAAAAATCATTTATCAATAAGAAAAAAAAAGTAAAAAAAAAAACAAAAAATTAAAAACATTCCAAAAAAAATAAAACAAAAAATCCTAACGATAAACAAAAAAAATTTTTTTTTAAATACTCTTTTCTTCATCATCACTTTCATTATTATCTTTATTATTTTCTTCAACAAATTGAGATTGTTTTAACCCAAGCATAATTTTTTTAAATTCTGTAAAATCAACTTCACCGTCACCATTTTCATCAACATCTTTTAAAACTTCTTTCCAAGTTTCATCATCACCTCCAAAATAATTTTTAATTTCATCAATACTTAATAATCCATTATTATTCTTATCTAACATTTTAAAAGCTTTTTCTAATCTTTCTTCAGTTATATTTTTTCTATTTCCAATAACAGAAGTTATAAATTCATTATAAGATATTGAACCTGAATTATCTAAATCTAATTGAGCAAAAACTTCATCAGCTAATTCATTTGTTATTATACTACCATATATTTTTTCTAATTGAAGTTTAAAATCTTCTTTTGATATTACTCCTTTATTTGATTGATCAAATTCTTTAAATAACATTCTTAAATCTTCTTCTTCTTTTTTCAAATCAAATTGAGTAGAAATAAATTGTAATACTGCTTGTTTAAATTTATTTTGATGAACAAATAAAGCCATTTTTTCTATTATTTTATTTTGTGATGCTGTTATTCTTTCTTCATTATATTTAGAATTAATTATACTAAACCAATCTTGTTTTAAACATTCACTTGCAGATAGTCTTTCATTTGGATTCTTCTTTAACATTTTTTTACATAAATCTTTTGCTTCTTTTGATATATCATTCCATTCTTCATCATAAAATATTGGAGATGAATTTTCTATTTTATTATAAATTTCTTTATTTGATCTTCCATTAAATGGTGGATAACCACATAATAATAAAAATAATATTACTCCACATGACCATATATCACATTTTTCATTATAATTTTTTTTCAAAACTTCAGGAGCCATATAATAAGGTGTTCCTATTAGTTTTTTTAATTTATGTCCTTTTTCTTTAACTTCGATTGCCGTTCCAAAATCTATTATTTTAATTATTTCAGTGTCGTTTGATACAAATATTATATTTTCTGGTTTTAAATCACGATGAATTATATTATTTGTATGTAAATAATTTACTCCTTGTAATATTTGCTTTATGATTTTTGCAGCTTCTTTTTCATTGAAAAAACCTTTTTTAGATATTATTGAAAATAATTCTCCACCTTCACAATATTCACATATAATATAATAGTGTCTTGTATCTTCAAATATTTCAAATATATTTAAAATATTTGGATGAGATATTTTACGTAAAATTTCTATTTCATGATGACTAGAACTAGATTTTTTATCTACTATTTTCATTGCTCTTATTTCATTTAATTTTCTATGTTTTACTTTTTTAACTTTACCATAAGAACCTTGACCAACATTATCTAAAATAATATAATAATTACTAACTGGTTCATAATTAATTCTTATTAAATTTTCTTTTGCTAAAGTTATTTGAATATTAGTTAAATTTCCACCTGTTTCAGTTAACATTTTTAATGTTTGAATTTTACCTGATGATTTCCCTTTATTAATTTCTTCTTCAAAAGAATCTTTAGATTTTATTTTATGAGGAAAATTTGATAAATGTTTATATATATTTGAATTATTTACTTTTTCAGTTTTATATTTTTTAGTATAATATGAATAATCATTTTTTTCAAAAGATTCATTTTGTTTATTTGAAATAGGTTCATTTGAAGAAAATAATGTTTTACCAAAAGATTTAGATGTATTAATATTATCTGCGTTTAAATAATTATTATTTGCATTCTGTTGTTTTCTTTCATGAATATTTGAATTATTTATATAAGGTATAATAGTAAATTGAGGTGATTTTGCTTCTTTAATTTTTTCCTGAAATTTACTTTCTTTTTTTATTGTTGAAGATTCACCTACATTTGGAATTGAATTTGTATTTTTCATGTGAAAAGTTATACCACTCTCTGCAAGTTGATAATTTAATTTCCTATTTGAATAATTATTTCCATTATTATCATCTATTGTTAGTTTCATGTTATATGTCGGTGTAGTTATTTCTTTTAAATTATCACTTGAATATGAATCTTCATCACTTTCATTATCTTTATTTAATGTTTTTAATTGTAAATTAGATAAGTTTCTATTTGAATTTGGATTTGTGATTAAGGTATCTATATAATTATCTATTTTTTCTTTTGTTTTTAAGGATGAAACAAAAGATTTAAATTTTTCATTTTCTTCTCTTGTAAAAGTTTTTTCTTTTATAGTCCCATTAAATTGAACTTTTAATGTTCTATCTGAACTTAATTCTTCATCGTTATTTTTGTTTTCTTCTTCTTTTAAACTAGAATTAAAATTTAAATTAATTATTGAATTAAATTTTGAATCAGCATTTAAATTGATTTTTGAATCATTCATTTTTGAATCTAAATTTGAATTTTTTGAATTAGAAATTTTAGAATTATTTTCAATATTTATATAATTATTTTTAATTTTTTTTTTAATATCATCATTTTCAGAATTAGAACTTTCACTGGAATTAATAGCTGAACTAATTGAATTACTACTAGAAGAATTTTTTTTTTTAAATAAAACTTGATTTAATTTAGGAATTTCATTCTTTAAATTATTATTTATTTTATCAAAATTATTTTTTTTTTCAAGAAAAGTTTCATCTTTGAAATCTTCATAAATATATTGTTTTTCTTTTTTTAATATTTTTCTAATATACTTTTTATCTTCAATAAACCAATCAAAAAATAAATTTTCTTTTTCTAACCCAAAATAATTAGCATATTTAGTGATTCCTTTAATAAATAAACTTTTCAAAAAATCATAATCAGGTCTATCTTCAAATCTTAAACTTTTACAATAATTTAAATAAATACTCATTTCTTCAGGTAATTCATAACATAAAATTTCAGTAGGAATTTCCATTTTTTTTTTCATTACTTTAATAAAATTTTTATCATTTGTAGTATTTTGCCAAGGTAATCTACCTTTTAAAAATAATATTAAAACATAAGCAACACTTTCTAAATCATCTCTTCTACTTTGTTCAACTCCCATATGAGTATTTATACTAATATATCTTACAGTTCCAGTTAATTTTCTATTATCTCTATATGGTATATGTTGATGATTTTTTGGATTTTTATATTTTTTTGATAAACCAAAATCAATTAAATATATTATATTACTTTTTTTTCCTGTTCCAATTACAAAATTTTCTGGTTTTATATCTCTATGAATAAAATGAAATTTATGTAAATTTTCTATTCTATTTAACATCTGAATTCCTATTAAAAATGTTGTTACAATTGTATATTTTTTATTATTACAGAATTTAAATAATTGACTTAAATTTGGTCCTAGAAATTCTAATATAATATAATTATTATTTTTATGTTTCCCTGTACCATAAAATTTAGGAACACCAATTATATTATGTTGTGGAATTGGTTGAATTCCAGTTATATCATAATTTTTAGGTATATTTAATAAAGAACAATAAACTTTATTTTCTATTTTAATTTGTGAATTTAAATCATTTTGAATTTCTTTTTTTACTGCAACTTCAACGCTATCTCTTATATTAAAACCATATATTATTTTCCCAAAAGTTCCATTTGCTATTTCTTTAAATAATACAAAATTATTTGCTATTATATCATTACTTTCATGTTTTTTTTGATGATTATGTTTTTTTTTTTTTGGATGTTCAGATTCTACTTCTTCTTCATCTGATGATAATTGAGGACCAGAATCTATTGATGTAGTTCTTTTACGAATAAAATTCGTTATATTTGAATCTTTCATATTTTGTTCATTATATCCTTGACTTATACTGCTATCTGTTTTTCTTTTTTTTACTGTGTTACTTAGTTTCAAATGATATTTTTTTGGGTCAAATTGGTCTTCCAATGTTGTCATTTTAATTTTTATTTATTTATTTTTTTTTTAAAAATGAATTTGGATGAGATTGAAAGGAAAATTTTGAAAAAGAAAAATAAAAGAATAATTATAAATGATAATTGTATTTTATGCAATAAATTACAAAAAGGGATTTATAAGTGTAAAATTTGTGAAAAAGGTTTTTGCGATAAATGTTTGAAATTTAATAATATAAAAAATGATAATTTAAAGAACAATACAGAAATTAAATATATTTGTCCCAAGTGTAAATTAAAAAGAAATGTACTAAATTATGAAAAAGAATTAAAAAAACAAAAAATTATCAGAATAATATGTAAAAAATGTCATTGTGAAAAGAAAATATATATATTTAAAACAATGAATGATATATTTTTATTTATTAAATCGATTAATCAATATAAACCAGAATATAAAGAAATGGAATTGGTACTTTCAAATTTTAAAATTAAAGGAGAACCAAGAATTTTCTGTAAAAATTGTTTAAAAGAAAATTTAAATGAAGAAAACTCAGGAGGAATTTATAAATTTTTTAATCATTTAGATTTAATTAAATTTGATTTTAAAAATATTGATATTGAAGATGATGAAAACGATACTTTATCATCAACTATAAAATTTAATGAAAATAATTCTATTTATAATAATAATAACATAATTCAGTCAAATAATTGGAATAAAGTGTTATTTAAGGATAAAAAAATCAATAACTTGTTTAGGAATAAAATAGAAGATATAAATGAACAAATTGTTGAAATGAGATATAATAATTTATTTCTAAATTTAACATATAAAAAATTAGGGTATTATTTAAATATTTTAGATTTAGAATTAAAGAATCAATTATTAAACACTCAACAATTAGAAATACAGATTTTAAATAAATTTCATCAAATATCGGAAACCAAAAATAAAAATAATCATTAATTTTATATTTTTTTGTTAAATATGTTAATAACTAAACTAATTAATTAAATTTATCTTTTTTAAATATAAAAAGGAAAAATTAAATAATAGACCTCATGAAGCAGCACCAGTTATTTATAAATTAGATGATATTCCAAGATGTCCTAATTGTAATTTAATTTGTTCTCTTAAATTAAATTATAAAGAAGGAAATTCAATGATTGATTATGAATGTGAAAATAAACATAAAGGAAATATTCCATTAAAAGAATATATGAATAACTTTAATCAATTTAGTCTTTCAAAGGAAAAATGTAAAGATTGTGAAAAAAATCAAAAAGAAGTAAAAGGAGATTTCTTTTATTGTTTAAAATGTAATAAATTTATATGTAATTTATGTTTGCCAAATCATCCTTTTGAAGATAAATCTAATATTGTTATTTTTTCAAAATATGATTCTTTATGTAAAATTCATTCAAAGTCTTTTTCTTTTTATTGTATTAAATGTAAAAAAAATTTATGTATTTATTGTAAATCTGAACATGAAGATCATGATTTAATAAATTTATCTAAATTTAATTATAGTAAAGAATCAAAAAATAAATTAGAAGAAGAAATAAAGAATATAGAAATAAAAATTAAAAATTTAGATATTATAAAAGATAAAATTATAAATGAAATTAATAAATTAAAAGAATCAAGTGAATTAGAAATAAAATTAATTAAAAGACTATTATATGCTTATCGGTATGAAAAAAAACAAAATAACATAAACTATAATGTTGTTAGAAATTTAAAAAACTTTGAAATAATATTTAATAAAATAATAATATATGAAAGAGCATATAAAGAAGGTAATAAATATATTTATCTTCTTCAAAAATTACAAAATATTAAACCAAATTCTATGAAAAATAATTTTAAAACACTTAAAACTCATTCAAAGAAAGTGAATCATTTATCTACATTAAATGATGGAAGATTAATTTCTTGTGGATATGATTGCATAAATATATATAAAAAAAATTCTTATGAACTTCAATTATCAATTCAAGAACATTCAAGTTGGATTTATTCATTTACTCAATTAAAAGATGAAAGAATAATAACATGTTCTTATGATAAAACAATGAAAGTAATTAAATTAATAGGACAAGATAAATATAAAATTGAACAAACATTACAAGCTCATACAAACACTGTTTATAAAGTAATAGAAATAAAAGAAAATGAATTAATTTCTATATCAAGAGATAAAACAATGAAAATATGGAATTTAAATAAAGAAAATAAATATGAATATTTATTAACACTTACTTTTCAAAATTCACAATCTTTTTGTAATATTTTAAAGTTAAATGATAATGAATTTGTTACTTCATCATGTGATGATAAATGTATAAAATTTTGGAATTCAAATAATTATTCAAATATTAATACTATTAATAATATAGAAACTCCTTGGACTTTAAAAGCTATGTGTTTATTATTAGATTATTTATTATGTGTTGGAGGAAATAATTCAAAAGGATTTTATTTAATTAAAATATCTACTCATCAACTTATTAAAAATATTCTTGGTCCTAAAACAATTTATGCTATTAATGAATGTTTAGATGATTTATTTTTATGTTCTATTACTGATGATAAAGGAAATCATTGTCTTGTGAAATATAAATATGAAGAACAGAATTTAAAGAAAGTTTTTGAAAAGGAAAATGCACATGATGATAGTATTTTATCATGTGTGGAATTAAATGATGGAATAATTGCTTCTGGAGGAAATGGAGATGGATTTGCAATTAAATTATGGAAAGATTAAGTATTTTATTAATTATTAGATAAAATAAATCTGAAATTAGATTTGGGAATTTAAAGAAATATAAAGATAATGAGTTATTAAAAAAATAAAAGCTATTTTAAAGAGATTTTTTTATAAATTTTTTATAATGTATAAAATAACCATAACTTATAATTATCAATTTTAAAAATATTAATTAAAAAAATGAAATAGGAAGAAGAAAAATATTTTACGTTTATAGATATTATAAATATTTCATTAAAGAATCTAGAATTTGTAAAAGGAAAATAATTTTATCAGATAATATTATTTTTTCTCTTAATGTTATCAGAGATTTAACTTATTCAAATATATTGAATATTTTCATAAAAGGAGAAATGATCAAATTGAACTTGGATTTTTAATTGATATTTTTGCTTTTGGAAAAATGCTTTATGTTTCTGAAAAATAGAATGAAGGAATTATTATCAAATTTTCTGATTATTTTTTAAGAGAACATAATTAAAAGTTGAAGATAAAAATTCAAATTAGGATAGACAAAATAAAGATAAAATTTGGTTATTCTCAACCATTTCAATTTTTAATGATTTAAAAACATTAAAAAAATTTTAGCTCAAAATGGTTTAAATAATTTATTTAATACAATTGGTTGTTTATTAGAAAAAAAATTCTAAAAGACAAATAGATTTATGTTGTTTTAGGAATACTTCATAAAATTTTTAAATGCCACTAAAATTCCTAATAAAATAAATAATGAAATTTTAACAAATAAAAAAACAACATTTCAATCCTTAATGGATAGAATGGCATAATTTAAATTCAATAAATGATATTCAACAAAATTATCAAAGAAATGGAA
>JAEEGL013039019.1_pt1 | contig 16790 bp, 15 predicted proteins | sample 9134231 | NCBI WGS metagenome assembly JAEEGL01 (sample SAMN16246548, study PRJNA631951) | gut metagenome | biome: gut microbiome; feature: rumen; material: fiber-attached | host: Bos | place: Iran: Karaj | collected 2018-10
AATTTCGGCCTACCTTGAGGAAAACGGAGTAAGCCTCTATTCCAGACATCAGGACTATTCTGGACTGACTAAGGAAGAAGAATGCGAACTTTTCGTTTGGCAGCTTCGTGCCGCTCTGCATAGTACCGATGCTCCGTATTATTCTAATACTATCGAGAATTGCAAAGTCGACTCAAGCGCTTCCTCTAGCGCCGACAGATGGCGCAGATACTATGAGGTATGTGATGGAGCTAAGGCTCAGCGGATGGAGTATGCTGAATATACTGCCACCCTCTTTAACACAATAGACCTCTAAAACCCTAAACCCAAATCCCTCATCTCAATAAAAGAAGCCTGGCGTTCGGATACTACCGACGCTAGGCTTTCTTGTTTTTTATTATTTTACGATTACTAATTTATCATCCTTGCAATCAATTGTTACTTTAGATTTGTATTTAATCTCGCCAGTAAGAATTCCTTCAGCAAGAAGCGTTTCTAAATTCTTAGTTACAAATCTCTTAAGTGGTCTTGCTCCATAACGCTCATCATATCCATTATCAATTAGATATGTCTTCGCGGCATCTGTAAGTTCAAATTTGATATTTTCTTCTTCTAATCTCTTTGATAATGAATCAATAAGTAAGTCTAATATCTTAGTTATTTCTTCTTTCTTAAGTGGTTTATAGATTATTATTTCATCTAATCTGTTTAAAAACTCTGGTCTGAAGCTTTGCTTTAATAAAGCATTAACTTTGCTTTTAGCATCTTCAGATATTTCGCCGTTTTTTTCAATTCCTTCTAGAATATACTCTGAACCCAAGTTAGATGTCATAATAATAATTGTATTTTTAAAATCTACTGTTCTTCCTTGTGAATCTGTAATTCTTCCATCATCTAATACTTGAAGAAGAATATTAAATACATCTGGATGAGCTTTTTCAATTTCATCAAATAGTACAACACTATATGGTTTTCTTCTTACTGCCTCTGTTAGCTGTCCACCTTCCTCGTATCCAACATATCCTGGAGGTGCACCAACTAATCTTGAGACACTGAATTTTTCCATATATTCACTCATATCTATTCTAACAATATTATGCTCATCATCAAATAATGCTTCTGCTAAGCTCTTAGCAAGTTCTGTTTTACCAACACCAGTTGGTCCTAAAAACATGAATGATCCAATTGGCTTTTTAGGATCAGATATTCCTGCTCTTGAACGCATGATGGCTTCTGATACTTCTTCTACAGCTTCATCTTGTCCAATTACTCTTTGGTGAAGAATATTCTTTAGGTTAAGAATTTTTTTCTTCTCACCTTCCATTAATTTAGTAACTGGAATACCTGTCCAACGTGATACAATTTTTGCTATCTCATCTTCTGTAACTTTATTTCTTAATAAACCATTTTCTTTTGATTTCTCTGATATTTTCTCAAGTTCTTCTAACTCTTTTTGTAGTTCTGGAAGTCTTCCATATTTTAATTCAGCAGCTTTATTTAATTCATAATTTCTTTCTGCTTTTTCTATTTCACCATTTACTCTTTCTAATTCTTCTTTTAATTTAGCAACTTTTTCTATAGAATCTTTTTCATTTTCCCATTTAGCTTTCATTACATCGAATTTTTCTTTAAGATCCATCTTTTCTTGCTTAATTGATTCTAATCTTTTAAGTGAATTTTCATCTGATTCTTTTGAAAGAGCTGTCTCTTCTATTTCAAGCTGCATTATCTTTCTTGATATTTCATCAAGTTCTGTTGGCATTGAATTCATTTCCGTTTTTATTAATGCGCACGCTTCATCTACTAAGTCTATGGCTTTATCAGGAAGGAATCTATCTGAAATATATCTGTGTGAAAGTGTTGCTGCAGCAATTAAACTATTATCTGCAATTTGAACCCCATGATATACTTCATATCTTTCTTTTAGTCCTCTTAAGATTGATATTGTTTCTTCAACTGTTGGCTCATCAACCAAAACTGGTTGGAAACGTCTTTCTAATGCTTGATCTTTTTCAATATATTCTCTATATTCATCAAGTGTTGTAGCACCTATGCAGTGAAGTTCTCCTCTAGCAAGCATTGGTTTTAAAATGTTTCCAGCATCCATTGCTCCATCAGTTCTTCCTGCACCAACTATCAAGTGAAGCTCATCTATAAATAGTAAAATTTTTCCATCGCTCTTTTTGATTTCTTTAAGAACAGCTTTTAATCTTTCTTCGAATTCACCTCTATATTTGGCACCTGCAACTAATGCACCAATGTCTAGAGAAAAGACCATACAATCTTTAAGTCCTTGTGGTACATCTCCTCTTACAATTCTTTGTGCTAATCCTTCTGCTATAGCAGTCTTACCAACACCGGGCTCACCAATTAAACATGGATTGTTTTTAGTTTTTCTAGATAGAATTCTTATTACATTTCTTATTTCATCATCTCTTCCAATAACTGGATCAAGCTTGTGATTTCTCGCACTTTCTGTTAAGTCTTGTCCAAATCTTTTTAATGAATTATATGTTGATTCTGGATTATCACTTGTAACTTTAGCTGATCCTCTTACTTTTGAAAGTGCTGTTAAAAAGTTATTTTTAGTAATGTTGTATTTCTTAAATAGTGCTTTCACCTTTGTGTTTCCATTATCAAACATAGAAATCATGATGTGTTCAACACTTACATAATCATCACCCATGTTTTTAGAGATTCCAACTGCTCCATTAATAACTTGTGTTGCGTCATTTGCCCAATAACCATTACTTTGAGAAGCTCCACTTATTTTTGGCAATTTCTCAATTTCAGCTTTAACATCATCTTTAAACTTACTTGTAATATTCATTTGAGTTAATAGCTCAGATATTAAACCATCTGGTTGATTAATAAGAGAATATAATAAATGCACTTGTTCAAGTTCAGAATTGTGGTTATCTTGTACTAGATTTTGAGCATTTCTTATAGTCTCCAATGATTTAGTTGTAAATTCTTCAGGATTCATAATATCACCCCTTCTATATAAAAGTCCTATTATTTTTTTGTTTTAACAAGTATATTATATTACTACTAATTAGCAATGTCAATATGAGAGTGCTAATTGCTAAAAATTCCTTACTTTTCCCTACCCATCTGCGTTTTGTGCCTTTTTTCTCCGATATATTTGTATTATTTCTAAATAAATGATATATAAATAATATGATAAAAAAATGATTTTTAGGAGATAATTATGGATAAAATTGAAGAATTTAAAAAAGTAATAGAAGAGTCAAATAATATCGTTTTTTTTGGTGGCGCTGGTGTATCTACAGAAAGTGGTATTCCGGATTTTAGATCTCAAGATGGACTTTATAATCAAAAATATGATTATCCACCTGAAGAAATCTTATCTCACACTTTCTTTTTTAACCATACCGAAGAATTCTATAAATTCTATCACGATAAATTAAACTCTTTAAACTTTAAACCTAATATCACTCACTATAAACTTGCCGAGCTTGAAGAAAAAGGAAAACTAAAAGCCATTGTAACTCAAAACATTGATGGCCTTCATCAAAAAGCCGGGTCTAAAGAAGTTTATGAAATTCATGGTACTGTTATGGATAATCACTGCTTAAAATGTCACAAGTATTATGATGCCGAGTATGTATTTAGCCAAGATGGAATCCCAAAATGTAGCTGTGGCGGTATTATTAAACCAGATGTTGTACTATATGAAGAAGGCCTTCCAGATGACAAATGGATTGCCTCAATTAAGGCAATTTCTGAATGTGATACATTAATAATCGGTGGCACATCTCTTACAGTTTATCCAGCCAGTTCTCTAATTAGATATTTTAGAGGAACAAATCTAATTCTAATAAACAGAGATTCAACGCCTTACGATAATATGGCATCACTTGTTATAAACGATTCACTTGGAAAAGTATTTGAAACAATATAAAAAGTTGGCTTAAAAAGCCAACTTTTTTAATTATTTATTTTTATATATTCATATACAACATTTTGAATCTGTCTAAGTTCGTTGTCGTTTGGTCCACCTCTAATCATTGATATTAGATTTTCTATATAATTGTGTTTCATCAAATATCTAATGCTTGATTTATAGTTAATATCAAATATAAATCCCACCCATGTCATTACAGTATTAACATAGTTTGTTGCAAGGTTATAATCAAGCTGATTACAAGACATTATCTCTTTAAACGCATCATATGATAATTTCTCGTTTATTATATATTCCATTTTTTCATCTTTAATTCCTAGCATATGGAAAATATCTACATTTGATAGGTAATAAATATCAATTTTATCAGCATCTCTAATTAATTTAGCATATATTAAAGTCTCATTAGATAACCCTTTTTCTATATATCTTTTATTATGATTTATTATAGATTTATAAATGATTTCATCAAGATTTCTATCTTCAGTAATTTTATTTAGCCAGCCATTTTCTTCTAAAAATTTTGCTCCTTCATCTCCATGATCAAATCCTGTCTTTCTATCTGAAAAGCTATTAAATCTTTTTATTTGCTCAAATCTAGCTATATCATGAAATAGTCCAATTACCTCTGCTAAATCCGGATTAAATCCTTCCTTTTCAGCAATCATTCTAGAAAGTGTAGCAACTCTAATTGAATGCTCTTTTTTCCTCTTTATTCCATCATTTGTTAAATCAAACTGACTTGTGTATTCTTCAAATATATCTTTTGCTTTATCAAAATCTATCATGCTTACCTCATCTTTCTAGACAATTATAACATATATTAAATATTTGGCAAACTTTTCTTAATTTTCCTTATGTTTCTTTACTTTTTGAGTTTATTTTAGTATAATAAAAATGATTTTATATATTGGAGGGAAAATAATGGATAAGTTTAAGGAAATTAGACCAGTTGTTTTAGGCCTCATAGTAAAAGATCATAAACTTCTTGTTTCAGAAGGGCATGATTCAGTAAAGAATAATGTTTTTTACAGATGTTTAGGTGGAGGAATTGAGTTTTTAGAAAAAGCTGAAGCCGCACTAAAAAGAGAATTTAAAGAAGAATTAGGTATCGACATCAAAGTAAATGACTATGTAACGCACTTTGAAAACATTTTCCAATTTAATGGAAAAGACGGACATGAAATAGTATTAGTTTATAATGCCGAAATGGATGACAAAGACGTAAAAGATGTTTACTATATAAAAGACGAAAGAGAAGATGATGGAAAAACCTTATGGGTAGATATTGATGAATTTAAAAATCACAATAAAATCATATATCCAGAAGGAATCATAGATTATTTAAAATAGCGTTTATTATAACGACTTACAGTCTTTTTAATAAATTATTTTTTTATGGGAGGAAAATACTATGTTTAAAGAATTCAAAGAATTCATTTCAAAAGGCAATGTAATGGATATGGCTGTCGGTGTTATCATAGGTGGTGCATTCGCTAATATCGTTACTGCTCTTACAGATGCTTTTATAGCACCTATTTTAGCTTTAATTGGTGGAACTGAAGTACACGGAACTATTCCACTAGGTTCTTCAGGACAAGCTTTAGATTATGGACTATTTATAACAGCTGTTATTAACTTCTTAATCGTTGCATTAATTTTATTCTTAATGATTAAAGCAGTTAACGTTGCAAATAGAAAAAGTCAAGAAAAATTAGAAGCATTAGCTAAAAGAGTTGGAAAAGGTGAAAAAGCTCCAGAAGGAGAAAAAGAACCAGAAACAAAATTATGTCCTTTCTGTTTATCAGAAATTCCATACAAAGCAAAAAAATGCGCTCACTGTGCTTCTGATATTCCAGAAAACAAATAATATAAAACAAAAAAATGCTAGCATTTATGCTAGCTTTTTTTATTCAAAAAAAGAGCCAATACTTATCGTATTGGTTCCTTTATCTAATAATTACATCATTAACATCGAATGTTTCTATTTTCTTCATTCCGTCTTCGTTTAATCTTACCATTACATTGTTACTTGTAATGTCTGATACTATGCCATAAACCCCTCTTGATTTGACGAATGCCCTTTGGCCAATAATAAAGTCATCCTCATTTTCTCCAAGATTGAAAAAATTCATAGTATTCGCTCCCCTTTCATTAAATATTCTTTACAATAAATTCAACTACTTCGTTATGCTTTTTTTCGCTGTCTGTATCTTCTTTTTCTTTTTTGTCAATGTCTACAAAGTATTTTCCTAGTTTTGAATCAATCGAAATAGAATCTAAAGGGTAACCCGGATTCCTTTTTTCTGAAGGATTAGCTACTAGATAGAAAGACTTTTTATCCCATGTATGAGTTTTAAATTCTTTTCCATCGTAGATAGCAATACCATAAATCCATTTTGCTATTAAACGATCCTTTCCACTATCCTTAACAAGCATTGAATAATGTGAAATCATTTCTTCATCAGAAAGTTCTTTCCCATCTACTCGTCTTACATGTGTGCCGGGTTGTTTTTCTTCTGGTATGCCTTCTAGATAAAGTGTGTCATCCATTCCCATAGAAACTATCCCTGTTGCATCATAATAAGCTTTCGCTTTAATTTTTGCATTCTCAATTGCATCTTTTCCTGATTCTTCTACTTTAACTACTATATCAATATCATTTGAACAAAATATGTCTATATTGTGTTTTTTTAGTTTTTCCTTGTAAGTATTGACCTTAGCTGGATTCTTGGTTGCAAATAGAAGTTTCATTTCAAAAATTTTCCTTATTTTATAATAATTTTTTTGTTTTGTAAACTATTTTTTTCATCGATAAGTTTATAAAGAGATTCCTTGGTTCCTTCTATAAAGCCTTTCTTAGAAAGAGTAATGATACGTCCTTTTTTTAAAACTATAAGCATTATATCTCTAAATTCTATGACTTTATCAATTTCTTCAAAATAGAATTCTTTATGGGTTTCTTTTTTTCCAAACACATACATGTCTATCATATCCCCAAAAGTAACTCTAATTAATGGTTCTTTTGTGCCAAATCTATAATTAAATCCGTCTGACACTTTGTGAACATCTCTAACTATAGTAAAGATTAAAGTACCTATTACTACTACCAAAGCTATGATATAGCCATATATTCCTAAAACAGCACTATCCATTCTTCCCCTTGCAATTACAAATGCAATGGCAATAATTAAAATTGGAAGTACTTGAAGCAGTGAATATTTTAGCCAATATCCAAGCATTGTATCTCTCATTATTTTATCATTTGAATTGTACTCATTAATTATCATATTTTTATCCTAAATTAATTTCGTATATAATATCACAATTTCATTGATTTTTCAAGGTTTACCATAAAAAAAGCTGCTAAAAATTTAGCAGCCTTTTTTATTATAGTTATTTAGCTTTTTATTCTCCTATTTCAATATATCTTTTTCCTTCTGATTCACTATTTTTTGGATATGTTAAAGTTAATATTCCGTTTTTGAAATTTGCTTTAATATCTTCATGTCTTACGCCATTTCCAACATAATAAGATCTTGAACACATACCAACATATCTTTCACGTCTCAAATATTTACCTTTTTTGTCATCTTCTTTCTTTTCATCTTTTTCTGCCTTAACTGTTAAGTATCCATCTTCTAGATCGACTTTAATATTTTCTTTTTCATAACCTGGAAGATCAATTTCAACAACTACGTTTCCGTCTTCTTCTTTAATGTCTGTTTTCATTAGTTTAATATCTTTTCTTTCGAAAAATGGATCATCGAAAACATCTTCAAAAAAATCTGGTCCAACATCTCTGTGCATTCTTGGCATTGGTAACATTTTAACCATCTCCTTTTAAAATTTTTCAATATTGAAGTTTGTTTTTTTCCTAACTTCAATTATATTATAGCACTCTTTTTAGCAATGTCAAGTGTAGAGTGCTAATTTTTTTAAAATATTTTTTCTTCCCTATTTTTAGCCTTTTTCTTTGATTTTTTTGTTTATTTTTATTTTATTTTAGTATATAATCTTAATAGAAATTTTAAATGTATAGAGGTAAAAATTATGGTTTCAATTTATAGTTTTACAACCATATCACTACTTATATTGTTTACTGCTATGATCATGGTTTTATCGTTTCTTTTAAAAGATCCTACTCAAAGCAAATTAAAGTCAAGCTTTTTACTTATGATTGATTCAGGCTTAATTGTTGTTGGTGCCCAGCTTGCTCAAATTATTTTCTTTCCATCAACAAATATTAAACCTATTTTTCTTGACTACTTTATCCAAATTGGACTTGCGATTCTTCCTGTAAGCTTTTTCATGCTTGGATATAGCTTTAATCATGGAGAAAAGAAATTAAGAAAAAGATATTTAACACTTCTACTAATTGAACCAATAATTACTCTAATAATCGTATTTACAAATAATTATCATAATTTATTTTATAAAAATTACTCTGTATACATTGCCTATGCAAAATACGGACCATATTTCTGGTTTAATGCATTTTACATTTACTTCGTAATTGGTCTTGGTATGCTTTATATATTAAGTGCTTCTGTAAAGAAAAGTGGCTTAATATCTAAGCAATCTTTTGCAATTATTTTAGGAACAATTATCCCTATTATAGTAAATATTCTTTCGCTATCAGGCTTAATTGCTGAAACAACAACATTTACTACATCCGTATGTTTTGGAATTGCATTTATTTTTTATCTATTTGCAATTTATAAATTTAACTTCTTAAGTGCTACCCCTATTGGGTTAGACTTAATAGTAAATACTATGAATGATGGTTATATAGTTCTTGACGAAGATAATATTATAATAAATTTCAATAAATCTGTACTTAAGTTTTTAAAACTTGAAGAAAAAGAACTTTTACACAAGTCAATTATTAATCTAGAAGCATTCGATGTATTTACTGATGAAGAGCTGCTAAAATACATTAATAAATGTAAAAATGGAAAAACACAAAGGGCTGAAAAGAAATATGGAAAAAGATTCTTTTCTACAGAGTTTTCTCCAATATACAGAGATAAAACTTATGTTGGAACATTAATATTCTTAACTGATGTTACACAACATAGAAAAGACTTAGAAACAATTCAAAACAATCAATCAATGCTTATTGAAAGAGAGCGTCTTGCATCTTTAGGTCAAATGACTGGTGGCATTGCTCATTCACTTAAAACACCTATCTTTTCTCTTTCTGGAGCAATTGAAGGATTAAATGATTTAATAAATGAATTTGACGAATCAATTAATGATGAAAATGTTACTAAAGATGACATGCATGAAATTGCAAACGATATGAAGGTTTGGACTGATAAAATGGAAGTTCAGCTTTCATACATGTCAGAGCTAATCACTACTGTAAAAGGTCAAGCTGTTACCCTTTCAGGAAACGACAAAGTATCTTTTACAATAAGCGAACTATTTAGTCATATTAACATCTTGATGAAACATGAACTTAAAGCAAAGCTTACTGAACTTGTATGTGAAAACTATGTTGATGATAAATTTGCATTATATGGTGATATTAATTCTTTAGTACAAGTACTAAATAACTTAATATCAAACGCTATAGAATCATACAAAGGAAAACCAAATGAAAAAATTACGCTTAAGGCTATTATGGATGGAAGCAATATTATCATATCTGTTATAGATAATGGTTGTGGCCTTACAAAAGAAGTCCAAAACAAGCTTTTCAAAGAAATGATTACAACAAAAGGAAAAGAAGGAACTGGCCTTGGACTATATATGTCTTACTCAATGATTAAAGCAAAATTCAAAGGAGACATTACTTTTACCACTTCAAAAGAAGGTTCTACATTTAATGTTATTTTACCTTGGAATGTTGACTAACGCTCAAAAAAATTATAATATTAATCTAAATTTGGAGGTATAGATGAGACATATTAACACAAAAAACAGTAAAAATAGTAAATATAAAATAATTGCTGTTGATGATGAATCAGGAATCATCGATTCATTAACTGTTCTTCTAAAAAGATCAGGCTACACTTTAGTTGGTGTAACAGATCCATATGAAGCAATAGAAAAGGTTAAAAATGAGCATTTTGATTTAATGCTTCTTGACTTTATGATGAGCCCAATTCATGGTGATACAGTAGTTGAAGAAATCAGAAAGTTTAATAAAGATTTATATATTATACTTCTTACTGGTCATACTGATCTAGTTCCTCCACTAGAGACAATTAAAAGATTAGAAATTCAAGGATATTGTGAAAAAGAAAATAAATTTGATCAATTGATGCTTCTAATTGAATCTGCATTTAAATCAATTGAACAAGTACAAATCATAAAAAATATAAATGACGAACTTAAAGAATCTCAAGACAAATTAGAAAAAGCATATCTAGAAAGTATACAAGTTTTAAGAGAAACCGTTGAAGCCAAAGATTCTTATACAAAAGGTCATTCAGATAGAGTATCAGCTTATAGCGTTTTACTTGGTGAAAAACTTGGACTTTCAAAAGAAGATATAAGAACTCTTCAAGTTGGTGGATGGTTCCATGACATTGGAAAAATTGGTGTTTCAGATGAAATCATTTCAAAGCCAGGAAAACTTACAGATGATGAGTTTTCTGAAATAAAGATGCATCCAGAAATTGGAAGACACATTTTATCTAATGCAACTTTATTTAATAATATCATTCCAATAGTTCTTCACCATCACGAAAGATATGATGGAAAGGGTTACCCATCTGGCTTAAAAGGAAATAAAATTCCAGATTTAGCAAGAATCGTAACTGTTGCTGATGCCTTTGATGCAATGACATCAACAAGAAGTTATAGGCCTGCTCTAGAAATAGATATTGTAAAAGAAGAAATTAAGAAAAATAGCGGAACTCAATTTGATGAAACTTATGCAGAAGCTTTCTTAGATATATTGGAAAACGATTACGATAAAATATTAGAAATCAAAGAAAAATTCCCATCAAATAAATAAAGGAGATTTATATGAACTTCAAGGATATTAGAAACGATGCAAGATACCTTCTTAAAGGAAACTGGTTAAATTTATCTATTATAGTACTAGTATTTAATCTATATTTACTTTTTGTTTTCATGGTACCTTACATTATTTTTTCTATTTCATCATTAGCATTAATGTTTGGAATAGCAATAGTTGGATTTATTTCAACAATTTTTATAGTTCCATTTATTTATGGACTATTTGAAACAATAGTAAAAGCTCTTTCAGGAAATAAAGTAAGATTATTTGAATTTGTTTCTACCGGAACAAAAAACTTTAGGAGATCTTATTTCATATTGTTCGGTATTATAATAAAACTCGCTGTTCCAATACTCGCTTTTATTGCTTCAGCATTTTTCCTTTACTATGGAAATGTTCACGCATATACATTTATCATAGTAACAGGTGCAATTATATATTCAATCGCTTCATATTTCTTACTTTCAAAAGCTTTTTATTACTTTCCTGCATACTTTATAATGGCAGAAGACGAAAACAAATCTATACAACAAGTATTAAATGAAAGTAAAGAAATAATGACTCTTGAGAGATTTAATCTCTTAAAATTAATTGGATTATTCGCTATTTTCTTTGGAGTTATGGTTGGAATTTGTTATGGTTTAGGAATATTATTCCATTCTCAAGACGTATATGATATATCATTTACAGTTGGATATTTATTACTATTCCCATATTTTATTGCTTCTTTATATGTTTTCTATAGATATAAAAAAGATCCACACTATAAATATAAATACGAAGAGCATTTGAAAGATAAAGAATCAAATGTCATAAAAAAAGAAGCCGAACCTGTAAAAGAGAAAAAGGATAAAAAGAAAAAGAAATAAAATAAGCCCCTTAGCTAAATGCTAAGGGGTATTTTTTATTGTGCATCTTTCATACTTAAACTTACTTTTTGCTTTTCTTGATCTATGCCAATTACTTTAACTTTAACTACGTCTCCAACAGAAACTACTTCTGATGGGTTTCTAACATACTTATCTGCAAGTTGAGATATATGAACTAAACCATCATGTTTTACTCCAATATCTACAAATGCACCGAAGTCAATTACATTTCTTACTGTTCCTGTCAGAATCATTCCCTCTCTTAAGTCTTCAAATTTTAATACATCAGATCTAAGTATTGGTTTTGGAAGATCTTCTCTAGGGTCTCTTCCAGGTTTTGAAAGCTCATCTATGATATCTTTTAATGTTAATCCACCAACATCTAATTCTGTGGCTGTTTTTGTAACATCTACTTGAGCTAAATCTTTTCTTAACGCTTCAAGTTTAGTTTTGTCAGTTAAACTATCCACACTATATCCAAGTTTTGTTAATAATTTTTCTGCAACTTCATAGCTCTCAGGATGAACTGCTGTAACTTCGATTGGATTCTTTCCTCCAAAAATTCTTATAAATCCAGCACATTGCTTGTATGCCGCAGGTCCAAGTTTTGGAACTTTTAATAGATCTTTTCTTTGTTTTAATTCACCATTTTCATCTCTATATTTAACAATGTTTTTAGCAATTGTTGGATTAATTCCTGAAACATAAGATAAAAGTGATGGTGTTGCTGTGTTAACATCAACGCCTACAGAGTTAACGGCATCTTCAACAACTCCTGTTAAACTTTCTGATAGTTTCTTTTGATTAACATCATGTTGATATTGTCCAACACCAATTGCTTTTGGATCTATCTTAACAAGTTCAGAAAGTGGATCTTGAAGTCTTCTTGCAATTGAAATTGCTCCTCTTAATGATACGTTAATATCTGGATATTCTTCTGTTGCAAGCTTAGATGCAGAGTATACTGAAGCTCCCGCTTCTGATACTATTGCATAGAAAATATCATGATTTACTTCTTTTATCATGTCAGATACAAATGCTTCTGATTCACGTGAAGCTGTCCCATTTCCAATTGAAATCATATTAACCTTATATTTATCTATTAGGTTTAATAATTCCTTTTTAGCCCCTTCTACGTCGTTTTGTGGCTCTGTTGGATAAACTGTTGTAGTAGCTAGAAGTTTACCTGTTTTATCAATTACAGCAATCTTACAACCAGTTCTATATGCAGGGTCAAATCCCATTACACACATATCTTTAATTGGTGGTTGTAATAGTAGCTGCTTAGCATTTTTACCAAACACCTTTATTGCTTGTTCTTCTGATCTTTCTGTAAGATCATTTCTTAGTTCTCTTTCAATTGATGGTTCTATTAATCTTTTATATGAATCTTCAATTGTTGGATTTAAATATTTAAAGAACTGACTTTTTACATCTCTTATTATTTCTCTATTTAAATATTCTAATATCTTTTCTTCCGGTTTTTCTATCTTAACTTTTAAGAACTCTTCTTTTTCTCCCCTGTTTATAGCAAGTATTCTATGACTTGGGATTTTAGCAATTGGCTCTTTAAATTCATAGTACATTTCATATGGAGATTTTTCTTCTTCATTAGATGCTACTGATGAAATAACTGCTTCTTTAAAACAGAATTTTTTGATTACTTTTCTATATTCTGCATCATCAGCTATATTTTCAGCAATAATATCAAGTGCACCGGCTATTGCATCTTCTACAGTATTAACTTCTTTTTCCTCATTTAGATACTCTACTGCAACTTCTTCAATTGGCTTTTTCTCCATTTGAAGATAGATAATATTTGCTAGTGGTTCTAATCCCTTTTCTTTAGCTATTGTTGCTCTTGTTCTCTTCTTTGGTTTGTATGGTCTATAGATATCTTCAAGTTCAGAAAGAACCATTGTTGCAGCAATCTTTAATGTTAACTCATCAGTTAATTTTCCTTGCTCATCAATAAGTCTTATAATCTCTTCTTTTCTTGCTTCTAAGTTTCTTAAATAAGTTAATCTTTCATCTAATGTTCTTAAAACTTCATCACTTAGATTTCCAGTTGCTTCCTTTCTATAACGAGCTATAAAAGGAATTGTGTTTCCTTCATCAATAAGTTTTACTGTTGCTTCAACTTGTGATTCTCTAATTCCAAGTTCATCTGCAATCTTCTTGTTAATTCTATCCATGTTTCCTCCATAATAAACTTTTATTTCCGTCTTTTGCATTATATCTATTTTTTATTTTCAAGTCAAACAATAAAAAAAGCCCTTTTTAAGGGCTTTTTATTAATCTATACATTACCATCTCTATCTAATTCACAATTTTTAATTACAGAATCTGTTACTTTCTCAATTAAATCGAAGATAATTCCCATTTCATCATAGTATTTTTGAATATCTTTTCTCATGAACTTGTCTTCACCACTCATTTCTAAGAATACTTTTCTTGGAAATCTCATATACATGTTTCCATATTGTATCTTGATTTGTAGCTTTTTAACTCCAAGTGCATCTGATTTTAAGATAGCATCTATAACATCTGAACTAAATACTTTTAAAGCTTGAAGTCTATCTGATGCTATAATATCGTATTTTTTCTCAAACTCTTCAGATTCCATCTCTACTCTTCTTTTAGAAAACTTTTGAGTAATATCATTTTGTTTTAATTCCATTAAAGCATAATATGCATTTGGTATTGTTACTTTGGCATATACTCCATCATATTCTGTTCTCTCTTCTACATGACTTCTTCCGTCATCATCAATTACTGTAACTTCTTTAGTTAGCAAAATTTCAGATAAAATTACATAGCTTCCGTTTTTCAAAGTTCCTGTTAACATGTCTTCTGATCTGAAAAAGTCAAAATCATAATCAAATCCTGATTCAGTAAAATCTGTTGCTCTTAATGGACTTTTATATGAATAATTAAATCCAAAAGCATCTGCAATTCTATGAAGTATTATTCCTTTAAATTGAGCATTGATACTCCTACTTACCTTTGGATAAATCATACTTGACAAAACTAGAAAGCCTGCTTCAGTTAAAACTGCAACAGCTAAAAATGGAAGGAACATTTCTTTTATACTTCCATAGCTCATATGAAATCCAATAAAAACTAGTATTATTACTACACCATAAAAGTATCCACAAAAGTTTTTAAAAAAGGTCTTTCTTTTGTTCTCATAAATTGCTTTATCTTTAAGCATTGCTTTAGTAACTTCTGTAGAAATTGAATGATATAATTCATTAAAATTTTTCTCGCTTCTCATTTGTAACCTCGATTTATTATTATTTTAATCTATTATATTGTACCATATAATTAATTTTTGCAAAACATTTTAATAAAAAAAATCGCAGCTATTAGCTGCGAATTTTTATTTTGTTATTTCTTCTAAATAATCATCGTATGTACATTCTCTAATAACTACTTTTCCATTAGAAATATCAACGATTTTATTAGCTACTGTTTGTGTTAATTGGTGATCGTGTGAAGTAAATATCATAACTCCCGGATACTTTTTCATTCCATCATTTAGAGCTGTAATTGCTTCCATATCTAAATGGTTTGTTGGTTCGTCAAATATCAAGAAGTTTGCTCCTGAAAGCATTAATTTTGATAATACACATCTGACTTTTTCACCACCAGATAGTACATTTACTTTTTTAAGTGCTTCTTCACCACTAAATAGCATTCTTCCTAAGAAGCTTCTTACATATGTTTCATCTGGATCTTTTGAATATTGACGAAGCCAATCAGTAATTGACATGTCAGATTCAAACATATAATTATTATCTTTTGGGAAATAATCTTTAGTAATTGTTGTTCCCCATTTTATTTCTCCACTATCTGGTTCAATTTCTCCAGCTAATATTTGGAATAACAACGTTTTTGCATTCTCATTGTCTGATAAAAGTGCAATTTTGTCATTTCTCTTGATAGTAAATGTAACGTTATCAAGCACTTTTTCTCCATTTATTGTTTTTGTTATATTGTGAAGTTCACAGATTTCTTTTCCTTGCTCTCTATCTGGTTTGAAATCAATGTATGGATATTTTCTGTTTGATGGCTTAATTTCATCAAGTTGAATTTTCTCTAATGATTTCTTTCTTGATGTAGCTTGTTTTGACTTTGATGCATTAGCAGCAAAACGAGCAATGAAATCTTGAAGTTCTTTAATTCTCTCTTCTTTCTTCTTGTTTGCTTCTTTCATTTGTTTTAATGCAAGCTGACTTGATTCATACCAGAAATCATAATTTCCAGGATATGTTTGAATTTTTCCAAAGTCAACATCGCAAATATATGTACAAACCTTGTTTAAGAAGTATCTATCATGAGATACAACTAAAACTGTATTTTCATAATCAATTAGAAAATCTTGTAGCCAATTAATTGTTTTTAGGTCTAAGTCGTTTGTGGGCTCGTCAAGAAGAAGCACGTCTGGATTTCCAAATAATGCTTGTGCAAGAAGTACTTTAACTTTTTCCTTTGGATCTAATTCACTCATTAACTTATAATGATTTTCTGTATCTATTCCTAAATCGTTTAATAGAATTGCTGCATCTGATTCTGCATTCCAACCATCAAGTTCTGCAAATTTTTCTTCAAGTTTAGCTGCTTTCATTCCATCTTCTTCAGAAAAATCTGGTTTAGCATATATTGCTTCTTTCTCTTTCATTATACGATAAAGCTCTTCATTCCCCATGATAACTGTATCTAAAACAGTAAATTCTTCATAAGCATAGTGGTCTTGTTTTAATACAGATAGTCTTTCTCCTTTATCTAATACAACTTCACCTTTGTTTGGTTCTATTTCTCCTGAAAGAATCTTTAAAAATGTAGATTTGCCTGCACCATTTGCCCCTATAATACCGTAGCAATTTCCTTTAGTAAATTTGATTGATACATCTTCAAATAAAACTCTTTTCCCAAATCTTAAAGTTACGCCATTTGTTAAAAGCATCTTCTTCCCTCCTAAAATTTTCTAGCTATACCATTATATAGTATTTTCTGCCTTATTTCAAGTAATAGA
>JAEEGL014028277.1_pt1 | contig 16790 bp, 13 predicted proteins | sample 9134231 | NCBI WGS metagenome assembly JAEEGL01 (sample SAMN16246548, study PRJNA631951) | gut metagenome | biome: gut microbiome; feature: rumen; material: fiber-attached | host: Bos | place: Iran: Karaj | collected 2018-10
CGCTGCCGCCCGAGGGCTACGCGCTGCGCGTGGAGCCGAACGACGTCACGATCCGCCACAGCACGCCGCAGGGGCTGTTCTATGCGAAGCAGACGCTGCGCCTGCTTCTGAACGCCGACGGCAGCTGTCCGTGCGTCGAAACAGAGGACGCGCCTCGCTTTTCCTATCGCGCGTTTCTGCTTGATTCCGCGCGCCACATGCAACCGGTCGACGAGATCAAGCGCTATATCGACGCTGCCGCGCTGTTCAAGCTGAACGTGTTCCACTGGCACCTGAGCGACGACCAGGGCTACCGGGTCGAAAGCGAGCGCTTCCCGCGCCTCAACGAGGTCGGCTCGTTCCGCAGCGGAAGCGGCTTCGGCTCAAGCGACACGTCGCGCTACGGCGGCTATTATACCAAGGCCGAAATCCGCGACGTGGTCGCCTACTGCGCCGAACGGTTCATCCGCGTGATTCCCGAAATCGACATGCCCGGCCACACCAAGGCCATCCTCGCGTCCTATCCGCACCTTTCGTGCCGCGAAACGCCGATCGAAGTGGAAACGCAGGCGGGCATCTTCCGCGACATCCTTTGCGCCGGCAAGGACGAAACGGTGGATTTCTGCTGTGCACTGCTCGACGAGGTGTGCGAGCTGTTCCCCGACGCATGGGTTCACATCGGCGGCGACGAGGCGCCGAAGCACCGCTGGCGCAGCTGCGACTGCTGCAAGACCCGCATGGCAAAGGCGCACCTCGATTCGTTCGAGGCGCTGCAGGGCGATTTCATGAACCGCATCGCCGCCCATCTGCGGCAAAAGGGCAAGCGCGCCGTCGCCTGGAACGAAAGCCTCAAAAGCGGCTGTCTGGACGGCGATATCGTCGTGGCGGACTGGATGGACCGCGACAAGCTTTGTCCCGCGCGGGCAGACAAGGGCGGTCTCATCATCGCGGAGGATTTCTTCCACTATTACCTCGATTACCCCTATGCCATGACGCCGCTGAAGAAGGTCTATACCTTCGACCCGCTGGAGGGTCACAGCGAACGGGGAAAGCTCAGCGTCATCGGCGTGGAGGCGCCGCTCTGGACGGAGTTCATCGAAGATTTCGACCGCCTGTGCCGCATGGCGTTCCCGCGGCTGCCGGCTGTGGCGGAACGCGGCTGGACGGCGGAAGCAAACTGTGATTACGCCGATTTCCGCCGGCGCGCCGAAGAAATGCGCCCGTTCCTGCAAGCCCGGGGCATCGCCATGGACCCGCAAAGCGACTGGGATCCGAAGGGCCTTGCGCGGCTGCAAAGGCTGGTGAACCATTACAAGAAAACGCTGACCAAAGACATGCTGCTTTCATTGATTTCGAAAAAGGACGATTAAATATCGTTTAAGGTTTTCCCGTATAATAAAAACAGAACAAAAAAGAAAGAAGGATTTCTATGTATTGTCCGTCCTGCAACAGCTATAACGACGACGCCAGCCGCTTCTGCTCCAACTGCGGCGCCCCGCTGCAAAAGCAGCAGGCCGACCGGCCGGAAGCCGGCGCCTGGCAGGCCCAGGCGCAAGGAGAGTACGCCCCGCAGGAAAACGCCTACGCCTATCAGCAGCCCTATCAGCAGACCTATGCCGCCCCGCCGGCCGAGCCGACCAAGCCGCTCACGATGACGACGCCCGTGGTGGCGATCATCCTGAACGTGGTGTTCTTCAACATCATCGGTCTGATCTTCGCCGTGCTGTCGCTGGTCAACTACAACAACTATACGAGCGAGCTGCACCGCGGCGGAATCAACCTTGCCGAGACCTACAAGCGCAAGAGCCGCACCTGTTCCAAGGTGGCCATCGTGCTCGGCGTTCTGACCATTCTGTGCGCCATCGCGCTCGTGGCCGCGGCGGTCGTCTTCGGCGTGCTTTCGCTGTCAGGCGGCGGCGCACCGGAGATCAATTTTGACAGCAGCATGTTCCCGCAGGACTTCTTCGGGATGATCGGATAGGAAAAAGCGCCCTGCGGGGCGCTTTTTCCATTCGGAATGCGGAATTCGGAATTGACGCGGGGAACGCAAGCCGTTCCGGCAAAGGATTGCCCGCGAAGGGAAACGCCGCTACCTGCGCACCGCGCACTGAAAAAAACCGCCTTGCGGCGGTTTTTTCTTTATCTGTCTTCGCGGAAATACGCCAGGCCCAGACTTGCGGGCGGCTGCGTTTCGCGCTTCTTGCGCATGCTGATCACGATCAGCACGATCACGGTCACGACGTAGGGCGCCATCTTGATCAGCTCCTGCGTGCTCATGTTCATCGGGATGATGTTGTTCATGTAGTTGTGCACGATGTAAAGGCCGCCGAAGAGGATGGAGCCGAGAATGCCGATATTCGGCTGCCACACGGTGAAGATGACCAGCGCGATCGCCAGCCAGCCGCGGTCGCCGAACGCGTCGTTGGACCAGACGCCGCTGGCGTAGTCCATCACGTAATAGAGGCCGCCGAGACCCGCGATCATGGAGCCGATGCAGGTGGCAAGATACTTGTTCTTCGAAACGTTGATGCCGGCCGCGTCCGCCGTTGCCGGGCTTTCGCCCACGGCGCGCAGATTCAGACCCACGCGGGTGCGCTTGAGCACGATTGACACGACGATGGCCGAAAGGATGGCGAAATACGCGAGGAAGCTGTAGGACAGGAAGATTTCGCCGAACCAGCCGAGCTTGTGGGCAAACGGCAGCGTCTTGGCAAAATAGTGGCTCGTCAGACTCAGCGTGATCGAGGGCACGTCGGTTTCCACCAGCGTGATCAGCGAACCGCCGAAGAAGTTGCCGAAGCCGATGCCGAACGTGGTCAGCGCAAGACCGGTCACGTTCTGGTTGGCGCGCAGCGTGGTGGTCAGGAACGAATAGATGAGGCCCATGACCAGCGAACCGAACAGGCAGCAAAGCAGCGGGATCGCGATGAGCAGGAACACGTTGGGGTTGCTGCGGTCGGCCAGGGAGTTCTCATAAAGGAACGACCCGATGACGCCGGAGATGCCGCCCACGTACATGATGCCGGGAATACCGAGGTTGAGGTTGCCGCTTTTTTCGGTGAGGATCTCACCCGTGGAGCCGAACAGGAGCGGAATGCCCTGCATGACTGCGCGATGAATGAACGATACGATCATTTTGCCTCAGCCCCCTTCCTCGAACGGAACCGCACGGAGTAGTTGATGAAGAATTCGCTGCCGATGATAAAGAAGATGATGATGCCGGTGATGATGTCGGAAAACGAATCGTTGAGGCCGAACACCGTGGAAATCTCGGTTGCGCCCTTCTGCATGAACACCAGCAGCAGCGACGTGAGAATCATATAGAGCGGATTGAACTTTGCGAGCCACGACACCATGATGGCCGTGAACCCGCGTCCGCCCGCCGTATCACGGGTGATCGTGTGGTCCGTGCCGGAAACGAGCAGCAGACCCGCCACGCCGCACAGCGCGCCCGAAAGCAGCATCGTGCGGATGATGACCTTGCGGACGTTGATGCCGATATACTTGGCGGTGTTTTCGCTTTCGCCCACCACGGCGATCTCATAGCCGTGCTTGCTGTAGCGCAGGTAGATATAGATGGCAACCGTCAGCGCGGCGACGATCAGGATATTGAGCAGGTAGTTGTATTTGCCGATGATCGGCAGCCAGCCGGCCTGCGTGTCGGGGTTGATGACGCCGATCTTGCCGGAGCCCTTGGGCACCGACCAGATGTAGGTGAAATAGGACACGATCTGGATCGCGATGTAGTTCATCATCAGCGTAAAAAGCGTTTCGTTGGTATTCCAGATCGCCTTGAACACGGCGGGAATCAGCGCCCAGATTGCGGCGGCCGCAATGGAGGCGACGATGACCAGCGGCAGCAGCACGTAGGAGGGCAGCTTGTTGCCGAAGAGGATCATGCAGCTTGCCGTTGCAAGACCGCCCATCAGCACCTGACCTTCGGCGCCGATGTTCCAGAAGCGCATCTTGAACGCGGGGGTCACGGCCAGCGACACGCAAAGCAGCATGGCCACGCCCTGCAGCAGGCTCCAGATCCGGCGCGAGGTGCCCACGGCGCCCTTGATCATGGTGACGTAGATGGCAAACGGGTTGTCGCCGGTGAACAGCACGATGATGACCGCGCAGACGATCAGCGAGGCCAGCACGGCCAGCACGCGGATCACCCACGACTTCCAGCCGGGCAGCGCTGCGCGTTTGGAGATCTGCACGAGCTGTTCATGCGCGCCTTTTTCAACTGTTTTCTTCATCGTGAGCCTCCTTTCTTTGCGTATCGGCGGCGTGATGCGCCTTGGTCATCAAAAGACCGATTTCTTCCTTCGTCGTATTGCGTCCGTCCACGATGCCGGTGATCCGGCCGCCGGAGATGACGAGGATGCGGTCGCACAGTTCGGTGAGCACGTCGAGGTCTTCGCCGACAAAAACGACCGCCACGCCGCTTTCTTTTTGCTGGGTCAAAAGATTATAGATCAGATAGGACGAGTTGATATCCAGACCGCGCACCGGATAGGCCACCATCAGCACGGTGGGCGACGCGGCGATCTCGCGGCCGACGAGAACCTTCTGCACGTTGCCGCCGGAAAGCTTGCGCACCGCCGTCTGGGCGTCGGGCGTCACGACCTGCAGATCCTCGATGATGCGGTCGGCCAGATCGTGCGGCTCCTTGCGGCGCACGAAGACCGATTTGCCCTCGCGGTAGGAGCGCAGCATCATGTTGTCGATGATGCTCATGGAGCCGACCAGACCCATGCCGAGCCGGTCTTCGGGCACGAAGGAAAGGCGCACGCCGAGGTTTTTGATCTGCAGCGGCGTTTTGTCGCGCAGGTCCTCTTCCTTGCCCGTTTTGGGGTTGTAATAGATGATGCTGCCGCTTTTGAGCTGCTGCAGGCCCGCGATGGATTCCAGCAGCTCCTTCTGGCCGCTGCCGGAAATGCCGGCGATGCCGAGGATCTCGCCCGAATAGGCGGTAAAGTTGACGTTTTTGAGAATCGCGCGGCCGTCGATGCTGTTGACCGAAACGTTGGTGAGCACCAGCCGCTTCTGCACGTCTTTGGGCTCGGTGCGCTCAATGTTGAGGCTGATCTTCTGGCCTACCATCATCTCGGTCAGGATGCTTTCGTTTGCCTCGGCCGTGTCGATCGTGCCGATGTATTCGCCCTTGCGCAGCACGGACACGCGGTCGGAGATTTCCAGCACCTCGTTGAGCTTGTGCGTGATGATGATGATCGCCTTGCCGTCGTCGCGCATGCGGCGCATCACGGCGAACAGGCGGCGGATCTCCTGCGGGGTCAGCACGGCGGTCGGCTCGTCGAGAATCAGGATATCGGCGCCGCGGTAGAGGGTCTTGACAATCTCCACGGTCTGCTTTTCCGAAACGGACATCTGATAGATCTTCTTGCTCAGATCGATCTCAAAGCCGTATTTGTCGCACGTTTCGCGGATGACCTTCGTGGCCGCCTTCAGGTCGTATTTGCCCTCGGTGATGCCGAGCACGATGTTTTCCGCGGCGGAGAAGACGTCGACCAGCTTGAAGTGCTGGTGGATCATGCCGATCTTGTAGCGGTAGGCGTCCTTCGGGGAGTTGATCGTGGCCGGCTTGCCGTCGATGAGGATTTCGCCCTCGTCGGGGTGATAGATGCCGGAGATCATGTTCATCAGCGTGGTCTTGCCGCTGCCGTTTTCTCCGAGGATCGACAAAATCTCGTGGTTGTTCACCGTGAGCGAAACGTTCTTGTTCGCCACGATGGACCCGAACCGTTTTGTGATATGCCGAAGTTCAATGGCGGGTGTATTGTTCACTTGCTCTGCCCCCTGCTCCATGCAAACGGTGGTTTGCTTTTTTAAAATTCAAAAATACACTGTTGCAACGCAGTGTATTTTTCAGCCTTAAAAACGCAGCCGGGCGGTGCAGAAGACTGCCTCCGCCCGGGCTGAATTGGTCAAGAGCGATTAGTATTTCTCGTTGAGAAGGGTGATGCCGTCGATGCGAAGATCGAAATACGGCGCCGAACGGTACTCGGATTCATGGAAGTAGCCGTCCGCGATCACTTCGGTATCCGGAGTATAAGCTTCGTCGGTGTCAACGTCAGCCATGTAGCTGTCGAGCTTCGCGCCGTCCTTGGTGAACGCAGCGGTGTCGAACACATGGATGCTGCCGTCTTCCAGACCGGCCTTGACTTCTTCGATCTTTTCAACTGTGCCGGGGGCAGCAGCCGCTTCGTTCACGTCGGTCAGAGCCACGGAACCGGTTGCAAGCGTGCCGGTCCAGTCGGTGTCGATCTCGGTGCCTTCCATGGCGGCCTTGATGACGTATTCCATGTACGGCGTCCAGTCGATGCGGGAGGACACGATGAAGGTGTTCGGGCAGGCGGAAACGGTGCTGCCGTTATAGGAGATGTTGGGAACGCCGGCCTTTTCGCAGGCAGTCGGAGCGCCCATGGAGTCGGCATGCTGGCTGATGAGCACGCACTTGTCGTTGATCAGCAGCGTGGCGGCTTCTTTTTCGGCGGTCTCGTCATACCAGGAGCCGGTGAACTGCACTTCCATCGTCGCGGTCGGGCAGATGGACTTCGCGCCGAGATAGAAGCTGGTGTAGCCGGAGATCACTTCCGCATAGGTCCATGCGCCGACGTAACCGATCTTCGCTTCTTCCGCGGTGATCTTGCCTTCTTCGATCATCTGGTTCAGCTTGAGACCGGCAGCAACACCGGCCAGATAGCGGCCTTCATAGATGGAAGCGAACGCGTTGTGATAGTTTGCAAGGTTTTCGGTGTGGGCACGGGTGCCGGTGGCGTGGCAGAACTGCACGTCGGGGAATTCCTTGGCAGCCTGGATCATGAAGGATTCATGGCCGAAGGAGTCGGCGAAGACAAGGCCGCAGCCGCTGTCAACAAGGTCCGCCGCCGCTTCATAGCAGTCGTTGGATTCGTCGATGTTGGTCTTCAGAATCGGGGTGACGCCGAGGTTTTCGCAAGCCTGTTTCGCAGCGTTGATGAAGTTGAGGTCATAGGTGGAGTTTTCATCATGCAGGAAGATGAAACCGGCCTTGAAATCCTTCGCTTCGTCGCTGGGTTTTCCGCCGCAGGCAGCCAGTGCAAGAACGAGCACGGCAGCGAGCAGCACTGCAAGAATTTTTTTCATGCTTTTTTCCTCCGTTTGAAAAAGTTTATTTTTGTAATGCACGTTGCCCCGGTTCGGAGTATCGGTGCGATTTACCGGAATCTGATTTCGCCGTCGTCCATGGAATCGATCATGGCCAGCGATTCCACGCGCACGCCGGCGCTGCGCAGACGCTGCGCGCCCGCCTGGAACGATTTTTCAATCGCGATGCCGCAGCCGACCACCTCGGCGCCCGCCTGACGGCAAAGGTCGATGAGGCCGAACAGCGCGTTGCCCTCGGCCAGAAAATCGTCGATGATCAGCACGCGGTCGCCCTTGTGCAGGAATTCTTTGGAAACGATGACGTCATAGGTCGTGCCGTGGGTGAACGACTTGACCTCGGTCTTATAGACCGCCGCGGCGATGTTCTTGGTCTTGGTCTTTTTGGCAAACAGGACCGGACAATGAAAATACTGCGCAGTTATACAAGCGATCCCGATGCCGGAGGCCTCGATGGTCAGAATTTTGTTAACTTCGCAGTCGTGATATAAGCGATGGAATTCCTTGCCGATCTCGTTGATCAGGTCGATGTCCATCTGATGATTGAGGAAGGAATCCACCTTCAGAATATTGCCCGGATACAGCTTTCCGTCTTTGCGAATACGCTCTTCAAGCAAAACCATAATGGGTCGACCGCCTTCCGGGTTTTCTGATATATTTATTCTATCAAAACCTGTCGTTTTTTGCAATACTTCAGGACATAAAACTTAAAAAACCGTGACGATTTTTCTTTGTATATTTTGCACAACCGACAAAATTTCTTCACAGATCGTTCATCGTTTTTCGCCGGTCTGCACGCGCACGCGCAGCACCCGCAAAGGCTTGCCGAGCCGGCGGCAGCGCTCGATCACATAGGCCGTGCCGCTGCTTTTGCCGTCCCAGAGCGCCACCACGTAATCGGCCGCGTCGATGATCGCGTCGTTGCGGCGCAGCGGCGCCGAGCGGCCGTAGCGCGCATAGTCGGGCAGCACCTCGTGGATCGGGATGTGGTGCGCCAGAGCGAACGCGCGGGCGCTGCGGTCCACGCCGTTGGCCGCGCCCGAAAGGATCAGCGTGGCGTTTTTCGGCACGGCGTCCTCCGGAACCGGCAGACGCAGCGAGCGTGATCCGATGATGGCAACCTTCATGTTTCGTTTTCCTTTCTCTTGCCAAACGAAGGCAGGTGTGCTACAATAGCGGTAATGTTCCGCAAAGGAGGACGTGCGTATGTTCAATCTGATCCAATGCGCCGAAAACACCTATTATCTCAAGTGCTATTCCAACATCGGCGTCTATGATCTCGGCGACGGCACCTGCGTGCTGATCGACGCCGGCGACCACAAAAAAAGCGTGTCGGATCTCAACAAGGCGCTCGTTGCGCGCGGCCTGCGGGTGCGCATGATTCTGAACACCCACTGCCATATCGACCACATCAACGGCAACCGCTTTTTCCGCGATACCTACGGCTGCAAAATCTACGCCCCGCATATTGAGACCTTTTTCGTGGAAGAGAACCTGCTGGAGCCCAACTATTATTATCTGGGCGTGCCGACGAACCGCAAGCGCAACTTCTTCTTCCGCGAGCTGGGCACCAGGGCCGAAGAGCTGACGGAGGACGTGCTGCCCGAGGGCTTTGCGCTTTTGCCCTTGCCGGGCCACTGCTACAACATGGTGGGAATCAGAACGCCCGACGACGTCTGGTTCCTCGGCGACGCGATTGTGGATCCCGCAACCTACGAGAGCTACCGCCTGCCGCTGTTCTATGACATCAACAAGAGCATCGCAACGGCGCGGATGCTGGAAACGCTGCCGGGCAGGCTGTTCGTCCCCTCCCACACGGCGGCGACGGCGGACATCGGCGAGCTGTGCCGCTACAACGCCGCGGCGATGGAGCAAAACAAGCGGCAGATCCTGTCGGTCTGCGACGGCAAAGCGTTCGACGATCTGTTCGCGGCCGTCTGCCGGCTGTTCGGCATCGACCTCGACATGGACAAATACGCCAAGCTGGTCTACACCGTGCGCATCTATCTGCAGGCTCTTCTGGAAGACGGCGCGCTGACCGCGGCGCTGGAAGACGGCAAGCTCGTCTATCACGTGATCTGAACCGAAAAGCAAGATACCCTTCACCCTCGGATGCGGTGAAGGGTATTTTTTGCGTCAGGTCATTTCATACAGACCGGTATACAGCTGATAGTACTTCCGGCCGAGGTCGATCAGCTGCTGATGGTTGCCCTGTTCGATCACTTCGCCGTTTTCCAGCACAATGATGTCGTCGGAGTTGCGGACCGTGGAAAGCCGGTGCGCAATGACGAGCACAGTCTTGTCCTTCATCAGCTGATCCATGCCGAGCTCGATCTTGCGCTCGGTGCGCGTATCCACCGAGCTGGTGGCCTCGTCCAGCACCAGCAGCGGCCGGTTGGCGATGGCGGCGCGCGCGATGTTGATCAGCTGGGCTTCGCCCGCGCTGAGGTTCATGCCGTCGGCGCGCAGCTCGGTGTCATAGCCCTCGGGCAGCTTCTTGATGAACGAATGCGCGTTGGCCAGCTTGGCCGCCGCCACGATCTCTTCGTCGGTGGCGTCCAGCTTGCCGTAGCGGATGTTTTCCTTCACCGTGCCGGCAAAGAGCTTGGAATCCTGCAGCACGAAGGCCATGGAATGGCGCAGATCGTCCTTTTTGATATCCTTGATCGAAATACCGTCAATCGTGATCTCGCCGTCTTCGATTTCATAGAAGCGGTTGATCAGGTTGGTAATCGTCGTCTTGCCCGCGCCGGTGGAGCCCACAAAGGCCAGCTTTTCGCCGCTGTTCGCGTGGGCCGAAACGTGCTTGAGCACGGGCTTGTCCTCCACGTAGGAGAAGTTGACGTCCTTGATATCGACGTCGCATTTCACGGGGACGTAGGTGAACGTGCCGTCGTCCTGCGGCACCTTCCAGGCAAGGGCGCCGGTCTCGTCCTCGGTCTCTTCCCAGCCCAGCTCGGTCGCAAGGATATGCGCCAGACGAACCCTGCCCTCGTCGGTTTCAAACGGGGTGTCCAGCACTTCGAAGATACGCTCCGCGCCGGCCAGCGCCGAAATCATGGCGCTGTAGGTGCCCGCGATGGAAACGATCGGGCCGCCGTAGCCGGAGGCATAGCTCAGGTAGGTCGTCAGCGTGGGCACGTCCATGTGGCCGCGGGTCACGCTGATCGTGCCGAGCGTGATCGCCAGCACGTAGTTGAGGCGCGAGATCATGCTCATGATCGGGCCCATGAAGCCGCTGATGATGTTGGCCTTCACGCCGATCCGGCGGTATTCTTCGTTGAGCTCGCGGAACCGCGCCTTGCTGCGGTCCTCATAGCAGAACACCTTGACGGCCTTGATGCCCATGATGTATTCTTCGATGTAGCCGTTGCACGCGGCGATGGCCTTCTGCTGCTTTTTGAACAGCGGCGAGACCTTGTTGGTGATCACGATGACCGTCAGCACCATCAGCGCCACGGCGAAGGTCAGCGTCAGCGTGATCTTCCAGCTGAACGAGATCATCAGCGCAATGGTCATCACGGCGGTGATCGTGGAGGAAATGATGGTCGGGAACGATTCCGAAACCAGGTCGTTGACGCGGTTGACGTCGGACGTGAAATGGCTCATCACTTCGCCGACCTTGCGCTTGTCGAACCAGCCGACCGGCAGTCCCTGCAGATGGTTGAACAAATCGCGGCGCAGCTTGGTCACGGTCTTGACCGAAACGTTCAGCATAATGCGCGTATACAGCAGCGAAAAGACCGCGCTGAGGGTATAGGAAACGGCGAGCAGGATCAGGTATCTGCCGATGGAGGCGATGACCGCCGGGCCGTCAGTGGTCTTGCCCTGAATCACGCTCTGGACGGCGGCATAGATCGGCCGGATCAGCAGCGCCGCCAGCACGCTGACCGTGGTGGAAAGGATGACGCAGAGGGCCACGATGATCAGACGCACCTTGTGTTCGCCGATATAGCCCAGCAGACGCCTGGCGGACTGCTTGACGTTCTTCGGCTTGTTGCGCTTTTTCTTTTCGGCCTCTTCCCTTTCTTCGGGCGTCATTTCGGCTTCGCTTTTCTGCTTTTTGCCGCGGCGCTTCTTTTTGCCCTTTTCCGCTTCCGCGGGGGGCGCTTCCGGCGCGGGCGTTTCGCCGGCACCGGTTTCGGGCGCGGCGGCCGGAGCTGCGGATTCTGGGTCCTTCACGGCGGGTTCGTTTGCCGCTTCTGCTTCAAGCCCGGGCGCAAGCTCCGCTTCGGGGGTCAGGTTCCGTTCGCTCATTGTGCCAACACCCCCTCTTGCTGCGAGACAAAGATCTCGTGATAAATCTCGTTGGTTTTCAACAGCTCCTCGTGCGTACCCATCCCGCTGATGGTGCCGTTGTCCATCACGATGATGCGGTCGGCGTCCATGATGGACGTGATGCGCTGCGCAATGATGATCTTGGTGATGCCCCGGAACGCCTCGGTGCGCAGCACGGCGCGGATCTTCGCGTCGGTCTCGGTATCCACGGCGCTGGTGGTATCGTCCAGAATCAGCACCTTCGGCTTTTTGACAAAGGCGCGGGCCAGACAGAGCCGCTGCCGCTGGCCGCCGGAAACGGTGTTGCCGCCCTGGCCCAGCTCGGTGTCGTAGCCGTTCTCTTTTTCCAGAATGAAGTCGTGCGCCTGCGCGGCTCTGGCCGCTTCCTCAATCTGTTCGTCGGTCGCGTCCGGGTCGCCCCAGCGGATGTTTTCCTTGATCGTGCCGGAAAACAGCATGGTCTGCTGCAGCACCACGGAAACGCCGTCGCGCAGGTTCTTGAACTTATAGTTTTTCACGTTTTCGCCGCCGACGTAGACGGCGCCTTCCGTCACGTCATACAGGCGCGGGATCAGGTTGACCAGCGTGGATTTCGCGCTGCCGGTCGCGCCGATGATGCCCAGCATTTCGCCGCTTTCCACCGACAGGCTGATATCGGTCAGGATGTTCTCTTCGGCCTCGGGGCTGTATTTGAACGAGACGTGGTCGAAGCGGATGCTGCCGTCCCTGACCGTCAGGCCGGGGTCGCCGTCGTTGTCGTTGATCGTGGGCTCCTCGCGGAAGATCTCGGCCACGCGGGTGATCGACGCGCGGGCGACGACCATGGACACGAAGACCATCAGCACGACCATCAGGGATGAAAGCACCTGGCTGATATAGGCGGTGAACTCCGTCAGCTGGCCGTAGGTCAATGCGCCCTGCACGCCGTTCAGATGATCATAGATGATCGTGGTGCTGCCGCGGCGCAGCGCAAAGATCATGCAGGCGTACATGATGAACACGATGGCCGGCGAGATATAGATGATGAGGCTCTGGGCCTTGATATTGGCCTTTGCCACGTCGGTGTTGACCGTTTCAAACCGGTCGCGCTCATAGTCCTCGCGCACGAAGGCCTTGACCACGCGGATACCGCTGATGTTGCCGCGCAGCGTGCCGTTGAACGTATCCATTTTGCCGAGCATCTGCTTGAACAGCGGCACGGCCATGGCGCCCAGCGCCGAAAGCACCACCACGATGGCGGGCACGGCGTAATAGAACATTTTCGACATATCCGCGCTGATCCGGATCGATTTCCAGAGCGCGTAGCCCAGCATGATGGGGCCCTTGAGGAACACGGACAGCGTGGTGCTGAACAGCGACTGGATCCGCGACGTGTCGCTGACGGTCCGCGTGATGAGTGAGCCGATCTTGAACCGGTCGATGTTGTCGAACGACAGATCCTGCACCTTGTTGAAGATGGCGGAGCGCATGTTGGCGCCGAAGCCCATGGAAGCGATGGCCACGAACCGGGCTGTGCAATAGCCCACGACCAGCGTCATCAGCGTGTAGCCGAGCATTTTCAGAAGCAGCATGTTCAGATCATGCCGCACAAAGGAAGCCGTGCCGGCGTTATACATGATATAGTCGGTCACGTCGCCCATGATTTCGGGGAGCTTGAGCTCGATAAATACGTCCAGCAGAATGGTGAACGGGGTCAGGAACGTCAGAATCCGGTAGCCCTTGAGGAACGACCAGAACATGGCGGCGCCGCGCTTGAACGCGCCTTTTTTCCGTTTGGGCTTCGGCGTTCCCTTCTCTTTCTTTGCCAATCGGCATACCTCCTTGTATGGAAACGAATGATTGTCAGCGGATGAACGCGTTGGCAAAACTGAAATAGATCAGCAGCGAAAGCGCGTCCACGATGGTGGTAATCATGGGTCCGGCCATCAGCGCCGGGTCGAATTTGAGCAGCTTTGCAATCATCGGCAGCGTGCAGCCGATGATCTTGGCCACCATGACCGCCGCAAGGACCGACAGGCAGACCACGAAGATCACGTCGTTCGACGCGTCGCCGCCCGTAATCAGCCGCAGCAGCAGCATACGTCCCGCGTTGGCAACGGCCAGCACCACGCCGACCATGACCGACACGCGGATTTCTTTCCAAAGCACTTTGAAATAATCGCGGATCTGGATCTCGCCGAGCGCGAGACCGCGGATGACCAGCGTGCTGACCTGGTTGCCGGAGTTGCCGCCGGTGTCCATCAGCATCGGGATGCAGGCCGTCAGGCCGGCGATGGTGGCGAGCTTGGCCTCAAAGCCCTCGATGATCTGCCCCGTGAAGGTGGCGGAGACCATGAGCACCAGCAGCCAGACGATGCGGTTCTTGGCCAGCGTGAACACGCCGGTCTTCAGGTATTCGTCTTCGCTCGGACGAAGAAGGGCCATCTTTTCAAAGTCTTCCGTGGCCTCTTCGTCGATGATGTCGACGATGTCGTCGATGGTGATGATGCCGACCAGCCGCTGCTCCTTGTCAACAACGGGCACGGACAGCAAGTCGTACTTTTTCGCAATCGAGGCAACCTCTTCCTGGTCGTCCATCGTGGACACGTAGATCAGCTGCTCCTCGTCCGACATGATCTCGGTCAGGGGCGTGTCTTCGTCGTTGAGAATCAGGCGCCGCAGCGGGATGGTGCCGACCAGCTTGCGCTTGTCGTCGATCACGTAGCAGGTGTAGATCGTCTCCTTGTCCACGCCGGTGCGGCGGATGGACTTGATCGCTTCGCCCACGGTCAGCCGGTCGTGCAGCTCCACCATTTCAATGGTCATGGAAGAGCCGGCCGAGTTGTCGGGGTATTCCAGAAAGCGGTTGATGATCTCGCGGGTCTCTTTGTCGGTGTTGGCCAGCACGCGGCGCACCACGTTGGCGGGCACTTCTTCCAGAAAGTCCACCGCGTCGTCCACATACAGGTCGTCCATCAGCCGTTCGATTTCCTTATCGGTGATCATCCGGACAATGGTTTCCTGGCTGTCCGCATCCAGATAGGAGAAAACGTCGGCGGAAATGTCCTTTGACAAAATGCGGAACACGGTGACGATGGTTTTTTCATCGTCGAGACTCATAATGAATTCGGCGATGTCGGCATACGCCATGTCGTTGAACTGCGCGCGCAGCTCGGCGTATTTCTTTTCCTGTACCAGGGCATTGAGGGTATCCATCAAGTCCTGCAGTTCTTCATTCATAGTTTCACCGGCCTTTCGGTTTTTGCAGGCGCGGCGGGCAGGTGCGGCAAAAAGCGCTCAGCGCCTGCAGGTCGGGTCTGCATGAGATTCAGATATACTTCGTCCGTTCGGGCAACTGTCACCGTCCATCTGCAGACTCACCTCCGTGTTGTTTTTGGGCATGCGATAGAACATAAGATACCATTTTACGGTATTTTACATTATACAATTATTGCACCCCGAAAGTCAAGAACGCAGCAAACTTTTCTGCTGTCCGCCTTTCGGGATTCAGCGTTTGGACCTCTTGTTTTCCGGGGCAAATTATGCTATAGTAGGCGCGAAGGAGGCGATGAAAGATGAAACGCACCCTGCTTTGCCTTTTGGCGTTGCTGTTTGCCGTTTCCGCTGCGGCCTGCACCGCCGCAAACCCCGCCGCGCCCGCCGCAACCGCTTCGGTTCGGGCAGCCAAAGCAACGGCCGCGCCCACAACCGCAAGGCCGACAACGACCGCTGCGCAGACCGCGACGATTGCGGCCGATTACGCCGTTTCCGGCAGCGGCAAACTGACATCGGACACAACCCAAGTGACAACAACAGCGGCAAAGACGACCGTTCCGCCCTCTGTCAGCCTTTCCCCTTCCCGCGGCAAAACGGTGCGGGAAGCGGCTGCTTCAACGACCCGGTCGGGCGGCTATGCGGTTTCCGGCTCATGGCAGGCCGGCACGACCGAACGAAAAGAAACGACCGCGTCGCATTCCGTCAGTCTTTCTCCCTCCCGCGGCAAGACCGTCCTTGAATCCACGCCGCAGCCAAGAGAAACCACCACGCGCCCGACGACCACGAAGACGACCACGACCGGGCCGAAAGCCACGACCTATCCCTATGACCCCTATGACGTCTATGACTACCTGGATCCGGAAGACTTCTATTACGACAATTACGACGACTTCTTTGATTATTACGACGCGGAAGACTATTACTATGAGAAGTGGGAGGACTACGATTAACAAAAGCAGCCTCTTCTGAAAGTGCAGCGGCATCCCTGTCGCCGCGCTTTTTATTGTTTCCCTGTTCACTGTCCCCTGTTCCCTGTCCCCTCTCTCCATTGACAAACCTTATCCATTGCGCTAAAATAGAAAAAAGAAAAGGAGGTCTGCCTATGCCGGTTCCCGTCATCCTTGCGGCAGTCATCGTGTTTTTGCTGCTGGCGGTGCTGATTGTCTGCGCCTGTCTTGCAAAATATCTCGTCTATCCCCCGTTGCCGACGTTTCAGGATACGTTCCGGCTGGAAGCCGCCATGCGCTATCTGCGCGACTATGACGAAACAAAAAGCGAATACTACACCGTCCGGTCGTTCGACGGCTATGAGCTGCACGCCGAGCTGATCGCCGCGCCGCAGCAGTCAAAGAAATATGTGATCCTTTCGCACGGCTACAGCTATGACCGCCACGGCAGCATCAAATATACCCACCTGTTCCGCGCCAACGGCTACAACTGCGTGATTTATGACAGCCGCGGCCACGGGCTGAACAAAAAAGCGCCCTGCACGTTCGGTCTGAAAGAAAGCCGCGACCTGCGCGCGCTGATCGATGATTGCTGCAGCCGCTTCGGGGCCGACATCTTTCTCGGCCTGCACGGCGAATCGATGGGCAGCGCCCTGTCTGCCCTCTGCCTCGGCGGCAAGCCCCCGGTGCGCTTTGCGGTGCTCGACTGCGGCTATGCCGATTTCCGTTCGGTGATCGAAGGCAAGCTCAAAAGCTTCCATCTGCCGCGCTGCTTCATCTATCCCATTGAAGGGATGTGCCGGCTTTTGTTCCGGGTCAGCATCTTTGCCGCCCGGCCCGCCGACGCGCTGCGGGAAAACGAGGTGCCGCTGTGTCTCATGCACGGCGAAAACGACAGGCTGATTCCCGTCCGCCACGCGGCAAAGCTGAAAGAAGCGAACAAAGGCCCGTGCGAGCTCCACACCTTTCCCGGCGCGGACCACGCGCAGAGCTTTTTGACCGATGAAGCGCGCTATCTGCGCATTCTGACCGCCTTTTTACACCAAGTTGAAACCCATCGGGAGGTAACGCAATATGAATGACAACCAAACCGTACCGGCGTCTGTCGCCGAAGAAAAAGTCCCCGTTGCGGGCAAGTTCTGGCTCAGCTTTGCCGACTGCATGTGCGGCACGCTC
>JAEEGL010879982.1_pt1 | contig 16789 bp, 21 predicted proteins | sample 9134231 | NCBI WGS metagenome assembly JAEEGL01 (sample SAMN16246548, study PRJNA631951) | gut metagenome | biome: gut microbiome; feature: rumen; material: fiber-attached | host: Bos | place: Iran: Karaj | collected 2018-10
ACTTTCTCTTTCAGCTTCTCTTACCTTTTGAACTAATACTTGTTTAGCAGCTCCAGCAGCTACTCTACCAAAATCAGCAGGAGTAACTTCTTCTTCTATTTCGTCTCCTACTTTTAATCCTTCTTTATTGTCTCCTAATTCTTCTAATAATACTTGTGAATCTTCATCTTCTTCTGGATCAATTTCTTCAACTATTCTTTTATAAGCAAATACTTTTATATCTCCAGTATTTTTATCAATTACTACTTTACTATTAGTAGCATTATATTCCCTTTTATAAGCAGCATTTAAAGCACTTTCAACATAAGAAAGTAATTCATCTTCAGATAAACCTTTTTCTTCTGATAAAACTGCTAATGCCTTTAATAATTCTTTACCGTTAATTCCATCATTAACTTCTTTTTTACTACTCATTATTCATCTTCTCCCTTCGAACATACATTTAAAATGTAACTTTCTTCAATTAAATCCGCTTCATCAAGAATAGGATTTATAATATGAGTTGCTTTAACACAAGTATTTAGATCAACATATGGTTTAGTATCAATTACTATAACTAAATTTTTAGCTCCATCAATGTCTTCAAAAGTAACGCTAACTACTTCAATGTTTTCTTTTGATAATGGTTCTTCAATTAGACTTTTAACCTTTTCTAGCATATTTCCTCCATACAATAATTAAAGAGTGAGGATCACCTCACTCTTCTTCGTTGTTAACATAGATTATAGCAAAGAATATACATATTGTAAACACTTTTTGTTTAATAATATAAGGAAAAATGATATAATTAGATATGAAAGTAGGTACATATGAAGAAATATAAAGACTTGTTTATAGCACTTTTATCTTTTCTTTTATATTTTATGTTTAGTCCTATAATAAAATATATAATAGAATTATTTCATATAGACTTAACTAAATTAAATAATGTTTTATTAAATATTATATTAATAGTAATAGATTTATTACTTATGGGAATACTATTTTTCATATATAGAAATGAAATATTTAAGGATGCAAAAAAGTATGTAAGTAATAAAGGAAAATGGTTTATAAAATACTTACTTATATTCTTAGGGTCTGTATTAGTAATGGGTATATTAAATGTAATACTTGCTAAGATTACTAATTTACAAACTAGTGAAAATGAAAAAACAGTTAGAGAGTTAATACAAAAGTTTCCTGTTTATATGACTTTCTCAACAGTATTATATGCTCCATTTATAGAAGAATTATTATTTAGAAAAGCTATTAGAAAAATAATTAAAGGTAATGATAAAACTACTAAGATAATATATATATTAATTAGTGCAATAATATTTGGTTTATTACATGTATTAACATTAGATGCTTCATTCTATGACATATTAATGGGTATACCTTATATGGTAGTAGGATTAGCATTTGGTTATATATATGCTAAAACTGATAACTTATTTGCTACTATGCAATTTCATTTAATGCATAATACAATATTATTAATATTACAATTTGTATTGAGAGGTTAATATGAAGAGAAAAGAAGAAGATATAGAATTAGAAGAAAAAAAGAGTCATAAACTTAGAATATTTATTTTTATTATTATTGCATTAATCTCTTTTGTAATTGTATATGGTAGATTTATTGAACCTGATTTTATGTTAGTAAATGAAATAAATATAGAAGATACTAAACTTGATAAATCTTTTGGTACTCTAAAGATAGTTCATTTTACTGATATATTATATGGAAGTACAACAGATATAGAAACTATTAAAAAGATTGTTAATACTATTAATGATAAAAAAGGAGATATAGTTATATATACTGGAGATCTAGTATATGAAGAAACATCTCTAGATGAAAAAACTATTAATGAAATAGAAGAAGAATTATCTAAAATAAAAGCTAAATATGGTAAATACTACGTTAGTGGAGATAATGATACTAAGTTTGAAAGTTATGATACTTTAATGGCTAATGCAGGATTTGTATCATTAAATGATGATTATAAGATACTATATAATGAAGATGCAGATTCTATATTAATTAGTGGTATTAAATATGGTTCTAAGTTAACATTCTTAGATGATATTCACTATGATGGATTTAAGATTAATATAATGCATACTCCTGATACTATGGATAAGATAGATCATTTAAACTATAATTATGTATTTGCAGGTCATTCTTTATATAATCAAATAAATATTCCTGGAATAGATAAATTACTTCTTAAAAAGGGTTCTAGAATGTATTATAAAGGTCATTATAAGACTAATGATACTAATTTATATATAAGTAATGGATTTGGATCTGATACATTTAAGTTTAGACTTAATAGTATTCCATCAATTAATGTTTATAAAATAAAAAATACATCAAAATGATGTGTTTTTTTGTTATAATTATATTAGAGGTAGAGTATGAAAAAAGATATAGTCGGTTTATTATTTTGTTTAGTACATTTTATATTGGAGGTTACTTGTTTTTACACTTTAGCGGCATATACAAGTAGTAAATTGTTTCCAATAATTGCATTAACGTATGATGCATTTGCTTTTGTTCCACAAGGTTTAATTGGAGCAATTAGTGATAAATTTAGAAAAGTTAATTTAGGTATTATTGGATTAGTACTTACTTTATTTGCATTAATAAGTTTAAGATTTAGTTTACCTATATATGTAGTATTTGCTCTACTTATTACTGGTAATGCTTTAGTACATGTAGAAGGTGCTGAAAGTACTCTTAGAACTGCTAAAGGAAAAATGTTTCCAAGTGCACTATTTGTTGCAGGAGGAGCTTTTGGAATAATAGTTGGTAAACTATTATTTCAATACAATATAAGTGTAGAACTTATTATATTAGTAAATGTTATTGGTTTATTAATTACAATATTTGCATCAAGATATAGAAAATATGAAGATAATAAATTAGAAGAATATGATTATGATAATAAAAAAGTAAATTTAGGTTTAATAATAGTTTTAGCAGTATTCGTAGTAGCTGTTAGATCTTATTCAAGCTATGGAATACCTACAGGATGGAATAAAACAACATTACAAACAATTATGTTATTCTGTTTTATGGGTATAGGTAAAGCTTTAGGAGGTCTTTTAATAGATAAAACTAATATAAAGATAACATCAATTATAAGTACTGTTTTAGCATTACCATTCCTATTATTTGGTAATCATAATATGTATATATCTTTAATAGGAATTATGTTATTTAGTATGACTATGCCTGTTACATTAGCAATATTAGTATCTAGATTAAAAAAGAGTCCTGGTATAGCATTTGGACTAACTACTATAGGTTTATTTGTAGGTGCTCTACCAGCATTCTTATTTACAATTGATTCACTACTTATAAATGGTATAGTATTTACTATTTTAACAATTCTTTGTACAATAATATTAGTAAAGATAGAAAAATAAGGAGGTATTTCTATGTTTAGATTTTTAGATTCTATTGATCCAGGTTTTCCAAGAGGAAATCCAGTTGTTAGTAACGATCCAAAGACAGCAATTATAATAATTGTATCTATAGTTCTTGTATTAGTAGTAGCTGTTTTAGTTACTTTACTAATTAGAAGGAATATTAAGAAATAGGAGGATATTATGTTTTTAGATATAGCTAAACCAACTAATCCACCAATAGCTGCTATTGCTATAATTTCAGTTATTACAGTATTAGTTATAGGAGCATTAGTTGCTCTAATAATAAAATTAAAACATGCTAGATAGTATATTATTCTGTTTAACAATAACATTAGTTATTGAATTAACATTAGCATTAGTACTAGGAATTAGAGGTAAAGATTTATTAAGAGTAACTTTAATAAATGTATTAACTAATGTTCCATTAAATATAATAGTTACTCTATTATATAGAGTATTAGATAATAATCTAGTATTTTATTTAATAGTTCCTATATTTGAAATAGGTATTGTATTAATCGAAGGAACTTATTATAAAAAACTAAATAATAGTATTATTGGACCATATAAGTTATCATTATTATTAAATGGATTCTCTTATTCATTCAGTATTATATGTGTAATACTTGAAAAAATAATAAAATAAAAAATACATCATTTGATGTATTTTTATTTTTTTAAATCATCTATATATTTTTCTAGTTGTTTAGCATTAGGTCCAAGAATAATCTTTAATTGATTATCAATTTCTACTATTCCTTTAGCACCCATCTTTTGTATGCCTTCTTTATTTACTATAGAAACATCTCTAAGTGTTACTTTAAATCTAGACATATTAACTTCCATACTAATAATATTATCTTTACCACCTAAGTAATCTACTAATTTATTAGCTTCTACATGGAAATCTTTTTTTGTTGCCTTTAATACTATTAATAAAATAAATATTAATATTAACCCTATAATTAAATATTGCATCCAATATTGCATATCTATCACCTAAATAAATTATACACTATAGAATTATTTTAGTAAACTATTTTATCTTTATCTTCTTCATATCTTTTAAAGACTTCTAAAGCTTCCTCTCTATTCATAGACTTTAAATTCAAAACGCTATTATCTTGAATATTGTTAGTTAGTTTTTCTAAATAATCATATATAAAGTCATCTCTAAATCCTATATCTGCTGCATCTTCTTTAGTATTAGCATAATATACTTTTTTAATATTAGACCATATAATAGCAGACAAACACATAGGACATGGATAACAAGATGTATATATTTCACATCCTGTTAAATCATGAGTACCTAATTTCTTACATGCATTTCTAATAGCTATTATTTCAGCATGTGCTGTAGGATCATTATCTTTGATAACTCTATTAATACCTTTACCAATAATTTCTCCATCTTTAACTATACAAGCTCCAAAAGGACCTCCATAGTTCTTATCAAAATTATCATCAGATAAATCAATAGCTACATCCATAAATTCATTCATTATTATCACCTATTATAATTATAACATGTATATAAGAAATAAAAAAAGAACCATACGGTTCTTTACATTTCAAATGGTGGACCCTAGGGGGTTCGAACTCCTGACCTTCTCGGTGCAAGCGAGATGCTCTACCAGCTGAGCTAAGGGCCCATTTCAAATAAGCAAATAAATTATAACATAACACTTTTTTATATGTCAACATTATTTTAAAAAAAATAAAGACCTATGTCTTTATTCTTCTTCCTCGTCTTCTAAGCTTTCAACTATTTTAGCAAGTCTATTAAATTCTTCTTCAGATTCAATACTGATTAATTCATCACCATCATCATGTGGAATTAATTGTAAAATATATGCTTCATCTTCATTATCCATGTTGTCTGCTACTACATATGATTTTCCACCATCTTCAAATAGTTTAACTATTTTAACTTTTACTTTTTCACCGTCTTCAGCTTCCATCTCTATTTCTAGAGGATCTTGATTTGTATAAATATCTTGTTCCATGACATATCTCCTTTATTATATTTTAACAAACAATTATTCTTATTTCAATTTCAAATACACTTTATATACAAAAAAGGAATACTATTAGTATTCCTCATCTTCATATAATGTTACTTCACCATTCTTTATAGTTTCTTTAATATCTATAACTCTTTGATTAGATGAACCCCTCCATCTAAGTTTTGGTGAAAATAATTCAGTTTTAAATTGTCCATCTACTAGGACATCTATATATTTAAATACTTCTTTATCTTTAATACCTTCATATAGAAATCCAGTCCAAACCCAAAGATTTTTATCAGGAAACTTTTCCTTAAATAGTTTAGCAAGCTTAGTAGTTCCCTCAATATTTATAGGATGCATTGGTTCACCACCAAGTATTGTTAAACCTGTTATATGATCATAATCACATAGATTTAATACTTCATTAATAGTTTCATCAGTAAATTCATTACCACATTTAAAATCCCATGTTTCAGGATTAAAACAGTCTTTACAATGAAACTCACAACCTTGCATAAAGATAGATACTCTAATACCAGGTCCATTAGATATATCCATTTTTCTAATTCTATTATATTTCATTATGCTTCTTTATTATCTATGTGCATTACTCTTTCTTTAATCTCTTGAGTTCTACCTTTATTCCAGAAGTTATTGCCAATATAACCACAAGTTCTTCTAGCAACATTTAATTTTGCATGGTCTCTATTACCACACTTAGGACAATACCATTCTAGATTATCATCTATTAATATTTCTCCAGTATATCCACATTCTTGACAATAATCAGATTTAGTATTTAATTCTGCATACATGATATTATCATATATAAACTTAATAACATCCATTACTACATCTAAATTATTTTCAAGATTAGGAGTTTCAACATATGAAATAGCTCCTCCTGGAGATAATTGTTGAAATTCACTTTCAAGTTTTAATTTAGTAAATGCATCTATTTCTTCAAATACAGGTACATGATATGAATTAGTAATATAATCTCTATCTGTAATACCTTTAATCTTACCAAATCTTTCTCTTAGACATTTAGCAAACTTATAAGTAGTAGATTCAATAGGAGTTCCATAAACAGAATAATCTATATCCTCTTCTTCTTTCCATTTCTTACATACATCATTCATATGTCTCATTACTTGTAAGCCAAATTCTTTACCTTCACCATTATCAGTATGAGAATGACCTGTCATATATTTAACACATTCATATAAACCAGCATAACCAAGTGATATAGTTGAATACCCATGATGTAATAGTTCATGAATAGATTCACCTTTTTCAAGTCTAGCTAGTGCACCATGTTGCCATAATATTGGAGCAACATCTGAAGTAGCTCTAGATAGTCTTTTATGTCTCATTTGTAATGCTCTATGGCATAATTCTAATCTTTCATCAAATATTTTCCAGAAAAGATCTACATCTTTTCCTGAAGATAAAGCTATATCTGGTAAATTAAGTGTTACAACACCTTGATTAAATCTACCATAGTATTTACCCTTGCCTTCTTTATAGTTCTTAGCTTTAGCAATATTACCTAAACTAATTGATCTATCAGGAGTTAAGAATGATCTACATCCCATACATGGGTAACAATCACCATCTCCATATTCATTTTTCTTAAGTTCTTTCATTATCTTTTCAGATATATAATCTGGAACCATTCTTTTAGCAGTACATTTAGCTGCTAATTTAGTTAAATAATAATATTTACTCTTTGGATGAATATTATCTTCTTCTAGTACATATAATAACTTAGGGAATGCTGGAGTAATATAAACACCTTGTTCATTTTTCATTCCTAGTAATCTTTGATTTAAGAATTCTTCTATTATCATAGCAAGTTCTTCTTTATATTCATTAGTTTCACCTAAATACATATTTACACTTAAGAATGGTATTTGACCATTTATATTATCCATAGAATTAACTTGATATTGGAAAGTTTGAACACCGTCTGCTATTTCCTTTTTAGTATCTTCTTTAGCATACTTTTCTGAGTCTTCCTTAGAGAATCCTCTATCTTTATATTTTTTTAAATACTTTTTATAACTTAATCTAACAAATGGGGCTAAATGAGTTAATGAAATAGTACAACCACCATATTGACTACCTGTAACTACTAATATTATTTGAGTAGCTATAGTCATAGCAGTTAAAAACTTATGTGGTTTTTCAATCATTATTCCATTTAATACTGTTCCATTTTGAAGCATATCATCTAAGTTGATTAAATCACAATTATGAAGAGCATTTTGTGCAAAGTAATCAGCATCATGGAAATGAATAATACCTTCATCATGAGCTTTTACTATATCTTCTGTTAAAAGAAATCTTCTAGTTATATCTGTAGATGTGACACCTGCTAAGTAATCTCTTTGAGTAGTAACTACCATAGCATTCTTATGTGAGTTTTCAGTATTCCAATACTCACTTTCACCATTAATTAATTCTTTAATAGATTTATCTGTTGTATTACTTCTTCTAACTAATTCTCTTGTATATCTATATGTAATATATGCTTTAGCTAAAGTATATTTACCTAGAGCCATTAATCTCATTTCAATAATATCTTGAATGTCTTCAACTAACATTCTTTTCTTTTTAAGACCTTCAATATACTTAATAATATTTTTAATTTGTGCTTCAGAAACTCTATCTTCTTCAGGCACTTCAGCATTAGCTTTACTAATAGCTATTTCAATTTTTTCTGGACAATAATCAACAATATGTCCATCTCTTTTAATTATCTTCATAAGTCATCCTCCCCACATTATAATTATTGTACCATAATACATATTTAGGTATTATGTTGCAGTTGCAACAAATATTAAAATATGATAAAATTTTACATAGGAGTTGACGAACATGGTAAAACCTTTTGATAATATATCTGAAAAAAACAAACATAAATTATTTCAAGCGTTTCATACGCATATACTTTCATATAATAAAGGAGAAGATTTATCTAACATGTTAATAGATATAAACTCTCTTGGTATTATTATTAGTGGATATGTTCAAATAATTAAAAAAAACTTAAATGGTACTAGTTTAATAATAGATGAATTATATGAAGATGATATTTTAAGTATTAAAACTATTTATGTTCAAGATTCTGAATATGAAGTACTAGTTAAAGAGGAAACTAAAATAGTATTCTTTGATTTAGAACAGTTACAAAACTTTAGTGAAAACGAAAAAGGTTATTATAACCAGTTTATTAAAAATTTATTCTTAATCATGAATGAGAAACTAAATGAAAAGAACGAAAGAATACAAATACTAACCAAGAAAACAATCAGAAACAGATTACTAGAGTACTTTTCTATTGCTAAAACAAAGAGTGGATCAAATAATATTTATTTACCATTTAGTTTTATGGCTCTAGCAGATTACCTAGGCGTTGATAGATCAGCTATGAGTAGAGAACTTAGTTACTTAAAAGAAGAAGGCTTTATCGAAATAAAGGGTAAAAGAATTAAATTAACATTTTAAAAAGAGGTCATTATTGACCTCTTTTATTTATATAATTCCATATTTCTTCTTTAACACTTTCATCTTTAATTAATTCAATATATCTATTAAATTTAGATTGAAGTATTAAATTAATAGACTCTTCTCTATTTAGTCCTCTACTTTGTATGTAGAATAAAGTTTCTTCATCCACTTTACCATTAGCTACTCCATGAGCACCTTCAACATCTTCTTCATGACATAATAGAACTGGCATAGAAGATGATACCGCTTTATCAGATAAACAAATAGATTCTTCTTTTTCTTTTCCAATAGACTTACTACATCCTTCTATAAAGTCTATAGTACCCTTAAATGACTTTTTAGCTTCCCCATCTAATAAACCAACTACATTTATATTACTATTAGATGATTTACCTCTATGACTAATATAATAGTTCATATCAAGTATATCTTGATTATCAGCTAAGTAAATACTATTTAAGAAACTAGATGAATTATCTCCAGAGTTATCACTATTATATTTATATACTCTTATGTTACCACTTAAGTCATATAGATTATGTGTTACCGTACTATTTGCCTCTACCTTATTTTCAAAACTAATTAAGGATATAGCATTAGATATATTAACATAGTTAATAGTTATATTGCTATTCTCTAAAGCATTAACTATTATATTTTGAATATTATAGTTATCCCCAGTATATTTAATTGTTATAGTACTATTAACGTTCTTAGATACATCTATAACAGTATTACAAATAATATCTGAATTACATTCAAGAATAATATCTTTGCTCTCATCTATATCAATATAAGCATATGTTCCTTTAGTATTAAAACCTAAAGGACTCTTTATTTCTTTATCATATTCATATTTGATGTTGTCATAACCATTAAATGCTTTAAATGAAGTAGAAGTTGGTAAATCTAAATCTAGTTTAATATCATTCATTTTAAAACTATTAGTAGTTCTAATAGGGGTTTCATTTAATATGTATCTCATCCTATCGCCCCCTCTAACTCTAGATCTATTAATCTGTTCATTTCTACTGCATATTCCACAGGGAAACTCTTAGATATTGGTTCTGCAAATCCTCTAACAATTAAAGATTTTGCTTCATCTTCAGAGAATCCTCTAGACATAATATAAAAGATTTCTTCTTCACCTATTTTTCCAATAGATGCTTCATGTGAATATGTTGTATCATTATTCTCTATTCTATCCACAGGAATAGTATCACTTCTAGATTCTGAATCTAACATAAGTGATGCACAATCAAATACAACTTTAGTATTTTTGGCATTCTTACTTACAAATACATTAGATCTAAATGTACATATTCCTCCATCTTTTGAAATTGATTTAGAATTTACTGTACATGATGTATTTTCGGCATTATGAATTACTTTAATACCTGTATCTAGGTTTTGTCCTTTACCTGCAAATGATATACCAGTGAATTCACATTGAGCCCCTCTACCATTTAGTATATTCATTGGATAAAGCATAGATATTTTAGATCCAAATGATCCCATTACCCATTCTATTTTTCCGTTTTCTTCTACATAGCACTTCTTAGTATTTAAGTTATACATATTCTTAGACCAGTTTTCAATAGTAGAAAATCTAAGAAAACCATTCTTCTTAACAAATAATTCTACGCATCCTGCATGTAAATTATCCGAGTTATATCCAGGTGCTGAGCATCCTTCAATAAACTCTAAAGAAGCATCTTCATCTACTATTATTAGAGTATGTTCAAATTGACCACTACCCTTTGAATTAAGTCTAAAATATGATTGAAGTGGAAACTCTAATTTTACTCCTTTTGGAATATAAACAAAAGAACCACCAGAGAATAATGCATAATGTAATGATATATACTTATGATCATTTAATGGTACTGCTTTAGTAAAGTATTCCTTTATTAACTCAGGATACTTTTTAATAGCACTATCAAAGTCTAAATATATAGCTCCTGTTCCTTCTAATTTATGATTAACATTATGATATACTACTTCACTATCAAACTGAGCAGATGCTCCAGATAAAGACTTCTTTTCAGCTTCAGGAATACCAAGTTTATCAAATACATCTTTTATTTCTTCTGGAACATCTTCCCATTTATCTGACATATTAGTTTTTGGTTTAACATATGTATTTATCTTAGATAAATCTAAATCTGATAAATCTGGTCCCCATGTAGGATCTTTAGCTTCATTAAAATATTTTAATGCTTTTAATCTAATATCTAGTATCCAATCAGGTTCACCTTTTAATCTAGAAATCTCTCTAACAGATTCCTCTGTTAAACCCACAATGGTTTTCTCAGTTTCATTTTCAGTAACTATGTCATAAATGTTTCTGTTTGCTTCTTCAACACGTGTTTTCATAGTTACCTCCTAATCTATATATTTACTATATCCGTTTTCTTCTATTTCTTTGACTAATGATTTATCACCAGTATCAACTATTTTACCGTCTACTAATACATGAACTATATAATTATCTAGTTCTTCTAGTATTCTAGATGAATGAGTAATCATAAGAATAGCATTATCATCATTCTTATATATATTAATACCTTTAGCAACTACTTTAATAGCATCTACATCTAAACCAGAATCTATTTCATCAAGAATAGCAAGTTTAGGTTTTAACATTAACATTTGTAATATCTCATTCTTTTTCTTTTCTCCACCAGAAAAACCAACATTTAAATCTCTATGTTCTTTATCTCTATCAATACTAAGTTCATCCATAGTAGATTCTAGTTCTTTTATATATTCATATAATTTAACTTTTTCTTTAGTATTAAGACTACTTTTAATAAAATTAGATACTGATATACCAGGGATCTCTATTGGAGATTGAAACGACATAAATATACCTAGATTAGCTCTTTCATTAGTTTTTAATTCATTTATATTTTGCCCTTCAAAATATATATTACCCTCTTTAACTATATATTTAGGACTATTTAATATAGTATTAGCAAGCGTAGATTTACCTGCACCATTAGGACCCATAATAACATGTATTTCACCACTATTAATAGTTAAATTAAGTCCCTTTAATATATTCATATTTTCATCATCAGATGCAATAGTATGAATATTATCTATTTTAAGTAATTCCATAAATCCTCCTATAAAATGTCTGTAAGTTTCTTTTCCTTTAGAAACTTAGCTTCTATCTCAAATAACTCATCCCATATAGGATAAGTCTTACAAGTAATTTTTATTTTGCATGCATCATCATCTAATACACACTTAATAGGTGCTAGATTATCTTCTACAGCATCAAGTATTTCAAATATAGAATATTCAGATGGATCTTTAACTAACTTATATCCACCTTCTACTCCTCTTTCACTTTTAATTAATCCTGCTTTATTAAGTAAAGCTGCTATCTTTTCCATATACTTAATAGAAAAAGAATCACCAGTTATTTCACTAATAGAAATACTACCTTTACCATGGTTTCTACCTAAATAAACCATTAACTCTAAAGCGTACTTTCCTTTCGAAGATATTCTCATTTTCATCACCCAAATATATTCTATACCAATTTAGTAGGAATTACAAGTAAAATAAAAAGACTAATTAAATTAGCCTTTATATTTAGCATCTTTAGAGAATCCAAGAATCATAAATGCTATTGGTGTAGTTACAGGAATACCAAGTAAAACTCCGATTGCTGTAGACTTACCAAATTTATTAGCGATTACGATACCACGTTTAATCATAACAACGATACCATAAATTGGGATCATCATCATGAAGTAGTTCCAAAGTGGCATATTAGCAGCTTCTAATAATAATACTTCATTATATCCTTCGATTAATGCAAAGTATCCTTTATGACCCATCTTAACGAATGTTTTCCACATTCCGATGAAATAAAGAATAATCCAAGCAAATAGAAGAATATATTCTAAAATGTAGAAAATTATAAGTCCTGCAGCTAAACCAGTAGCAGCAGCAGCTCCAGCAGAAGCAGTTCCGTAACCATTATAATAACCATTTGAATACATATTCCCTATCTCCTTTCTATAAATAAGTATACTATATTTTGACAAAAAAATATAGTGTTTTTTATAAATTTTGATATAATAAATGGTACTGGGGATGATAATATGAGTAATGACGAAAGAGTTGTTGCAATATTACGTAGTTTGGCAAATAATTCAGATATTAAAGATGCTTTAGACAAGTTTGGTTTAAGAATGTTTTTTGCAAATAATGGTTTACATATAACACATAATGCTAAAGAATTTACTAAACTAGCTGATTCATATAATAGATGTACTATAGTAGGCTTATGGCCTGGAACAGTAGATACAGTAAGTGCTATAACTGATGAATATGCTGTATTTATTCATGTAACTAAAATTGGCGGTGAAGATACTTATTCAAGTATTATTTATACTAATAGAATTAATAAAACTAATCAAACAATAAATAACCCATTAAATAATCTTAGTCTTATTAAAAGAGCAATGAGACGTTTACAAAGATTTAAAAAATTAATTAAAAAGAAAAGATAGACTTTGGTCTATCTATTTTATTCTAATATAGTTAATTTTTGTTGTGCTCTAGTTGTTGATACATAATATAAGTTCTTATTCTTATATTCATCTTCTTTATAAATAATTACATATTCAAATTCTAATCCCTTAGATAAATATGACGGAATAATAAATATATTCTTATCAAATGTATCAGTATCAAAATCTATTAACTGAATATCTTTATCATTTAATTCTTTATATAGTTTTCTTGCTTTAGTCATATTATCTGTAATAATAGCAGTCTTTTTATAATTAGAATTTTTAATACATTTCTTTAAATTATTAACAGATAGTTTTATTATTTCTACATCGTCTCCTAATGTATTTCTAACCGCACATACATTATCTAAACCTAGTATCTTATTTGAGAATTCTACTATCTTTTCAGTAGATCTATATGTTTTGTTTAATTCAATGTATTTAAATGATTTAAATAATTCACTATAGTCTTTAATTTTACTCTTATCAAATGAGTTAATATTTTGATTATCATCACCAAGTATAGTAAATGAAGCTTCAGGGAACATTTTCTTAATAACATCTATTTCTGTTAATGTATAATCTTGTGCTTCATCTATAACTACATGTTTAAGTGATAAATCTTTTTTAACACCATTAACATAGAAATAAATGTTTAGTATATTCATAACATCTTCATATTTAATAGTATCATTATCTATTAAAAATGTAGATAATTTTTGAGATTTTAAAAACTCTTTATAGACTTCATATATATCTAGATTTATATTACTATTACTAATTAAATAATTCTTAATCTTGTTATAGAAATCTTTATTCTTAATACCTAGTTGATTACATATAAATTCTGCTATTCTTCTAAATCTGTCTTTAATGCATAATCTCTTATATTTTTCATTAAACATATAATTAATATCTTTAGCATGAAATGTTTCTGTTCCTATAGTAAATTTTCTAGTAAAGTTAAATTCATTATAATAATTCTTAACAAATCTTTTTAATTCTTTAGATACATTTAATTTCTTAGATGTATCTTTACATTCTTCGTCTTCTATTCTAGAAATATATTTAACATAAGGTTCAATCTTATATGAGTTTAAATAACTCTCTAAATAACTAGTTAAAGTAAAACACTTAGTATTCTTTTCTCCAAGTTCTGGAAGTACATCTGATATATAATCAGAGAATATTTCATTTGGAGAAATTATTAAAATATTTTTAGATTCAAGTTTAGCATCTCTATAAAGAAGATAAGCAATTCTATGAAGGGCTACTACTGTTTTACCTGAACCAGCAGTTCCTTGAACTAATAAGTTTTTATCATCAACATTTCTAATAATTTGATTTTGTTCTTTTTGAATAGTACTAATAATGTTAGTTAATTTCTTATCATTAGTATTTGAAAGCATTTCTTGAAGATATTCATCATCTATATTAATAGAGGAATCAAAACATCTAATTAATTCACCGTCTTTAATTTTAAATTGTATTTTTCTATCAATATTACATTTAATTTCTTTAGTATCTATCTTATATGAGGCTTCTCCAAGTTCATAGTTATAGAATAAAGATGCAATAGGACTTCTCCAGTCATATACAAAGAAATTATTATCTTTTTCTACTGAAGTAATACCTATATAGACATTTTCTTTATCATTATTAAAATCACAAGTTATCTTACCAAAATATGGTATTGAAGCAGCTCTTTTATATAGTTCTATTTTATCTATCTTTTTATTGATTTGATCTACTTTAGATTCAACAGCATATACGTTTCTAATTGCATCCTGATTATATAAAGAATCATCATTCTTTTCTTCATATATTTGTCTTTTGATGTCATTGACCTCAGCCATTTTCTTTTGAACTTCATCAGTCATTTCATCAATTTCTTCATTTAGGACAGATTCTACTTTTTTAAGATACTCTTTTTCATGTTTAATTTCACTATCTAAAAGCTTCATTTTTACCACCCCGTTTTTTTATATCAAATAATATTATACTATATTTTAAGGAAAATAAGCAATAAAAAAAAGAGCATATGCTCTTTTTATTGTTCTCTTCTTGGAGGTAAAGGTCTATATGATTTTCTTCTAGGTGGTAATGCTGGTGGAGTTTGATATTGATTCATTATTTCTTGAACCACAGAATAATACACAGCATCTATTCTTCTTCCTTCAAGTTCATTTAATTCTTTATGGTAAAAATTATTAAAAGATAAATCGTAATGATAAGCTTTACCATCAGAATCTATAAATACATTCCAACAGTGTGGTAATCCATTTGGATATATAGAAGATGGAGCAGTATGTCCTCCTATTGAAGTACAATTACATTTTAATAAAGGACTATTAGCTACTAGAGTTAATAAGTTTGATCTACCTGAACAAACACCTCTACGTCTTCTATATGTTTCAACAGCATCTTTAGAATAGTCAGTACCTTCCTTAGCTAATCCATCAGGTCCAATAACCTCTGAACTATATGGGAAGTTATTTTTTACATACCAAAAAGCTGTTTCAAATCTTCTCTTTTCATCATATGACATTATATCTGGATATACTCTTTTTATTTCATTAAAAAGAGACCCCATAACATTTTCCTGAATTTGAAATATTAATCTATCTTGACTTGTTAATAAGTCAGTTAATGTAATTTTATCTTGTGCATTTAAGTTATGAGCCCAAGAGGTAAAATCTGTTTGATCATTATTATTATTAAATCCCTTTATTCTTACATAACTTGGCAATGCTTCTAAGTTAATAAATGTATTATTTGTTAAACCTTTAATAGATTTATTAGTACCATTTTTAAAGCAAAGATTAATCTCTACATTTCCAGAGAAATCACATACACCAAGTATAGAACATAATTTGTTTAAATCTCCTACTGAAATGATATTTTGAATTGTTACATTATATCCATCATACTTTCTAAGTATCTTAAATAAATCTGAATAATTATTATTAGAACTTCCTAATAAAGTAACTATAACAATTTTACTAGAAGTTAAAACTCTACAATCTAATCCGTTATAATCCTCAACTATATCAGATCTTCTAGGAATTGCTGGCATTCTACTCCACCCCCTTTCTTGGTGCAATATTCTATTATATATAGTAAAAAAAGTCAAATAAAAAACTAGACTACTCTAGTTATTTATAAAATGGTGGCTCCAGGTGGGATCGAACCACCGACACCAGGATTTTCAGTCCTGTGCTCTACCTACTGAGCTATAGAGCCACATAAAAAAATGGCGGTTCCGAAGGGACTTGAACCCTCGATCTTCTGCGTGACAGGCAG
>JAEEGL010983715.1_pt1 | contig 16789 bp, 10 predicted proteins | sample 9134231 | NCBI WGS metagenome assembly JAEEGL01 (sample SAMN16246548, study PRJNA631951) | gut metagenome | biome: gut microbiome; feature: rumen; material: fiber-attached | host: Bos | place: Iran: Karaj | collected 2018-10
ATATTTTATTTTTTTCTTTACAATTTTATATACATTGTTATATAATAAAGAATTTAATAAAATGTTAGAATATTCTGAAAAAGTGGAAATAAATAAATTAAGAAAAGAACGTTCAGATATAAAAAATTTTTCAAGAGAAGAATTATTAAAAAAATTTCATTTAATTTAAAAAATAAAATAATAATACTAAAATATACAATATATAAATAAAATAAAATTATATAATAAAATATTATTAATATTAAAATGGATTTTTACTCCAATTTAAAATATCATTATATTTTTCTTCAGTAATATTTTCATCTATATTATTTAAAGGTTCCAAACTTCTTTCTTTTAATATTTTTTTACGTTCAATATAAACTAAAATTATATTTATTAAAATAAAAAAAAATTGAAATATTAATAGAATAAAATTTATATTTAAATAGTCTTCTTTTACAAAAAATAAAATTAAATATAATAAATAAATAGCAATTATTATAGAGGAAAAAAATAAATATAATAATAATTTAAAAATATTTGAAAATTTTAAAGATAAATAACCTAAAAATATTACCAAAATATTAATAAAATCTAATATTATTTTAAAAAAATAAAAATTTAAAAAAAATTTTTTTCCATTTCCTTTTGATTTAAATTTTTTTTTAATTTTTATTCCATAATTTACAATTGATAATATATCAAATAATAATATTATTAGAAATATTGTCATATTTATTTTATGCAAATGTTTTTTTTCCATAATAAAAAATAATTTTTTATTTATTATTTAACTAAAAATTATTTTTAAAATATTTAATTAGTAAAAAATGAATCCAAATTATAATAATAGAAATTATAATTCAAAAGGTTTTAGAGGATATAGAGGAAGAGGAAGAAGAGGAGGAAGAGGCGGAAGAGGAGGGAACAATAATTATTATAATAATAATAAATATGAAGAAGTTGAAATATCATATCCTTTAAATAATAATAATTTAAATAATAATTCTAAAAATAATAATTATAACAACAATAATAATTATAATAATAATTATAATTATAATAATAATTATAACAATAATAATAATCAAGGAATAGAAATTGAATATGTTGATTCAAAAAAAAATAAAAAAAAGAGCAAAAAAAATTATAATAATAATAATTATAATAATAATGCAAAAGAAATAGATATTGAAGATGCTCCAAAAGAAATATATGATAATTATAAAGGAAAAGGAAAATTAATAGAAAAAGAAATTACAGATGAAGATTTTAAAAAAAAATATAATGATGATTTATTAGATGATGTTCATGACGATTATGTTAAACAAAATAAATTTGAATATTATGATAACAAATTAGATGATGAAAATGATGAAGACATATATGATGAAGATGATGATTACAATGATAATTATAATAACAATAATTATTATAATGAAACATCAACAAACACTTCACAATCCTCATATAAAAACCAAAAATATAAAAATCCTCTCACATTCACAGATTCTTCAGGTTTCACTCAAAAAGTAGATTCAATAGTTAAAAATTCACCAAATCAAAATTATTATCATGCAGATATAACTGATTCATTTGTTAATGTTCTAATGATAGCTGAAAAGCCATCTATAGCAAAGATGATAAGTGAAGTTTTATCTAATGGAAAATATAAAAATCATAGAATGGGAAAAGGTAAATGCTTATTAACTTTTGATGGTTTTTTTAAAAATGTTAGAGCTCGATTTACAGTTAGTGCAGTTGCAGGACATGTATATACTTCTGATTTTATGAGAGAACATAATAGATGGGATAATATAGAACCAGTTGAATTATATAATGTTCCTATTGTTAAATTAGATGCTATGAAAAAAATGCATATGCCCGAATTAATACAAAAATTAAGTACAGGTAAAGATATATTATGTTTATGGTTAGATTGTGATAGTGAAGGAGAAAATATATGTTATGAAGTTATATATAATGCTTTTCCTTATATGAATAAAAAAAAATATCAACAAATTTATCGTGCAAAATTTTCTAGTTTAACGAAAAAAGATCTTAAATATGCGTTTGAAAATTTAAGAGAACCACCTAATAAAAATGAAAGTATGAGTGTTGATTGTAGACAGGTGATAGATTTAAAAATTGGGGTTAGTTTTACAAGATTTTTAACTAGTTCAATTTTACCTGGAATTGAAGGACTATCTGAAGCCAATAAAATATTATCATATGGTCCATGTCAAACACCAACATTATGGTTTTGTGTAAATAGACAAAAAGAAATAAAAGAATTTAAATCACAACAATTTTACCGATTTTATGTTGAATTAGAAATAAATCATTCAAAAGAAAGAATTTATTACAATAAAAAATCCTTTAAAAGAAAAGAAGTAGAAAATTTAATGGAAAAAGCAAAACAAGTAAAATCAGCAAAAATAAAAGATGTTATTATTAATTCAAATTCTAATCCAAGTCCACCAGGTTTAAATACAGTTAATTTATTACGAGTAGCAAGTTCATATTTAAAATTAAGTCCACATAACACTATGGTTATCGCAGAAAAATTATATACTTTAGGATATATTACATACCCAAGAACTGAAACAACTCGTTATAGTCCTTCTTTTGATTTTGAAGGAAATTTAAAAAATTTTGAAAATCATCCAACTTTTGGAAGTAATGTTAAAAAGCTTTTATATAATTTTAAAAAACCTACCTTAAAAGGTTATAATGCAGGTGATCACCCACCAATAACACCTAGTAAATATGCAACAAATCAACAATTAAGTGGAGATCAATGGAGACTTTATGAATTTATATGTACTCATTTTTTCGCTTCATTATCTCCTAATATTGAATATGATAATATTCAATATAAAATAGATGTGAATGGAATTGAATTTGAAGAAACATCAAATAAAATAACAAATCAAGGATATTTATTATTTTTCCCTCATCGTAGAAAAAATTTTGAAAAAGATTTTCCAATCATAGAAAAAAATTCTGAGTTAAATATACTAAATATAAATTATACTGAAGGTTGGACTGAAGCACCTGATTATTTAACAGAAAGTGATTTAATAAGTGAAATGGAAAAAAATAGAATTGGAACAGATGCATCAATGCCAGTTCATATTGAAAATATATGTCAAAGAGGGTATGTTACAGTTGATGAAAAAAGAAGATTAATACCTACAAAATTAGGTAATGCATTAATTGATAGTTTAGGTTGTGTTGATAGTGAAATTATTCATCCTGAAAATCGAGCTAAAATTGAAGATTTTGTTAATCAAGTTAGTCAAGGAAAAAAAAATTATGATGAAGTTTTAAAATATGCATTAGAATTATATAAAGAAAAATTTATTATTATTAGAGTTAATTATGATAAATTGTTAAATAGTTTTAGAAAATATTTTAAATTTAATGACAATCTAATAAGAGAAGCAGCTAAAAAAATAAGAGATCAAAATAATATTTATAAAGAATCTAAACAAAAACAAAAAAGTGAAAGTGAAGTAACAACTGACATAAATACATGTGATGAATGTAAAAAAGGAAAAATGTATATTGAATATGACCAATTTGATAAATTTTGTTTATTTTGTACTAATTGTAAAAGAAGAGATAAATTAATAAGAGATGCATTAAAAATTGAAGTAAATAAAAATTTAAAATGCCAAAAATGTGGAAGTTTTTATGTTGATGTTGAGGTAGAAAATCCATTTTTAAATGGAGATAGAACTTATACAGGATGTTTAATGTGTGATCCAGCCTTATCTTAAAATATAAAATAATTTATAAATATATATTAAAAAATTAATAAATTAAATAAACTAATTCATTTCATAATTGAATAATATTTAAAATAAAATAATTTAAAATTTTTATTTAATTATTATTAAGTTTGCCTAATATTCTTAAAATATATATAAATATTTCAATTATATCAATATAAAGATTAACTGCAGCCCAAACATATTCATCAATTTCATATTTATATGCACCTTTTCCCATTGTTAATTGAGTATCATAAACTAAATAAATTGAATAAATTAATAAACCAACTAAACATACAAACATATAAACTGATTTATTATTATTTATTCCAAAAATTGCCAATAAAATTCCAAAAGCAATAAACAAAAACAAACACGCAAATAAACATCCACCACACATTGTAAAATCTGATTTTGTTGTCATTGCATAAAAAGTTAATCCTATAACAATCGCAGCTGTTAAAACCATTGCAGTTATAACAATTTGAGGTTCATAACATGCACTAAGTAAAAATAAAGAATAACTTTCACATAAAGTAAATATTAATAATAATATATAATTTAAAGGAACACGTTTTGCAATAGTTCTACTACAAAATAAAGGAATTATAGTAGCAAAAATACCAATAACTGAAATGATTAATAATATATAAAATATTACGGAGATATCTTTTCCCCCATCTCTTTGATCAAAATAATCATGAATAGGTTTAATTGTTGATAAGCTAATAAAAAAACTACTTATGGTAAGCATTATAGCTAAAATTCCATAAACTTTTCTAATAAATCCTAATCTTACATAAACATCAGCGTTAAATTCTTGATTTTGCTTTTGACCAGTTAAATTTGTTTGTGTGTTATCAGTGTCGTACATTTTTTTATAAAAAATCTTATAAAATATATATAATAAATATTTATTTATTAATATTTTTTAAAAATAATATAATTTTATTAAATATAAAAAACAAATTAATAATCATATAAACTAATTAATATACAATTAAAACTATTTTTTATATTCACTTATTTTAATATTCAAATTAAAAAATTAAATTTATTTATAAATTTCATTAAATATCTAAATTTTTACTTATTGATGAAATATCCCAAAATTGATCTTTTTTACTTATTTTTGAAATATTTGCCCCATAAATTGTATTAGTTATATTTGTAATATTAAGATTTTTTTCATCTATTGTATCATTAATATTATTATTTGAAATTAAATTAGATTCATTATTTTTAAATATAAAATAATTTGATATATTATTATATTTATAAGAAATAGCTTTAAATTTGTTTTTAATTTTATTGATATTATTTAATAAAAATTTATTTTTTGAATTATATTCATTTATTAGTTCATTATATTTATTATTATCTTCATTATCAAATTTATTTTCATCAAATGAATAAACACATTCATCTCTTTTTTTTAATTCAATATTTTCTTTAATTAAAAGTTTTAAGTAAGAATCATAATGTTTAATATCTTTATATAATTCATTTTTTAATCTTATTAAATTTTCATTCTCAATTAAAAATGTAATTATTTCATATTCACTAAATAATTTTTTCCATCTAGGAAAAGATAAACATTCTCTTCTTATATAAACTTCTATATCATTATATTTTTTTTGAAATCTTTTTATAAAAATAATTTTTTTATCGATATTATCTTTTATATCTTCAATTTTATCTTCATATAAACTTAAATTCTCATCTTTTCTTCTTTTCTCTTCTTCAATTATTTGATTATCAACTAAAATTTTACTTTGAATCTCTTTTTTACTTTTAAGTAAATTTATTCTTTTTTTAACTAAAATATTTATATTAAGTAATTTTTCTTTTATTTTTTTTCTTTCTTCAATATTTTTAAAATGAATAGTTGGAAGAATATTATCAATTAATTCTAAATTTAATGACATTGTTTTATTTAAATCGTAAATATATGAATTTGTATCAATTTTTGATTTTTTAATTTTTTCATGATAAGAGCGAAATGTATAACTTAATCCTTTTATTATTGGAACTCTTGCTGTTTGATATTGAGTACTTTGTTCGATTGTTTTTTGATTTCGTTTAAAATTTAAATTTAATCTATATTTAAATAAAAATTATTTTACTTAGGAATTGATGTTTTAATTTTATTTTTATTATTATTTTTGTTAACTTTTTTCATTATAATATAAATATTTAATTAATTAAATTTTATAAAAATATTAAAATTAATAATAATAATTATTATATTAAAATTTTGATTTTAATTATTTATTTATTTTTTTATTTATTCTATCCACTAATAAAACTGAATATTTTTCTAATAATTTTTCCATTGTAGGATCTTTTGAATTATTTCCTGTTTTAACTCTAATTTCATCTAATAAATTTTCTAATTTTTTTTCTAATTCATTTAATTCATAATTTTTTAATTCATTTAAATTAATTTTATTAATATTTTCAATTAATTTATCTTTTGCTTTAATTTCTTTTTGTTTTATATTAATATCATCTAATTTTTCAATTTTGTTTTTATTTTCTTTTTTTTTACCATCTATTCTAAAATTAGTTGTTGTTACTAAATATTCAATTACTTTTTCTTTTTCATTTTCTTTATTTATTTGACTTTGATTATCAAAATTTGAAACCAAATCACAATTTGTATTAGTCATATCAACCATTGAATTTAAAACTTGATTTTGACTATTAGTAATTATTTTTTCTGTAAAACTTATTTTATCATTTCCCATTAATTTCAAATTATTTGATGAACTTTGAATTTCTTCTTTTATTTCATTATCATTGTTAAAAGTATTTTTTTTATATTCATCTGTAATATTTAAATTTGAAAATTTTTTGTTTTCATTATTTTCTAAAGAATATTCTCTTTCATTTTTATTTTCCTCATTATTATTATTATCATTTAGTTTAATATCATTTAAATTTAAAGTTTCGTTTTTATTTTCTTTGTTTAATGAATTTATATTATCTATTTTTTCATTAATATGTTGATTAGCATTATTTATAATATCTTTTAAATTATTAATTTTAGATTCAGTTAAATGATTTTCTTTTTTTTCATTTACTTTTATTTTTGGAATTTTTATTTTTTCATCTCCTCCTTGTTTCTTTTTATTATAAGTATCCATTAAACTTATTCTAGAATTATTAACTAAAGATTTTTTTAATAAATTACTAGATTCATTTTCTTTTAATCCTTTTTCAAAAAATATACTTTTATTTAAATTTTTACTTATATCATTTTTATTATTATCATTTTCATTATTATCATTTTCTACATCATCATTATTATTAGGTTTATCTTCTTTTAAATTATAATTCAAAGGATTTTTTTTTGGTTTTTCTTTATCATCTGTTTTTTGTGTTTTTTTACCTTCTTTAACAAACCCATCTAACATTTTTAAATCATCTAAAGTAGTTTCTTCGCTTTTTTGAAATTTTTCAATTAAAAATTTGACTTGTTCATTTTTACTTAAAGAATTATCATTTTCCATAAATTTTTGTAATAATTTTAATTTATTATTAATTATAGCTCTTTCTTCTGTACTATTCACTAAATTTTGATCTTTACTTAATTTATTAATAAACTCTTGATTTAACTTATAAAAATAAACATAACCTTCAACACTAGTTGCAAGTAAATAATTGTCATCCATAACAAAAGACAATGATGAAATACTTTCTGCTGTTGGAATTTTACTTAATAATTGTCCATCATGTAATGCTCTAATTCTTATTATTTTATCATTATTAGAAGTAGCCAACATTATTCCTTTTGAATCACAAGCAATTCTAAAATTATCTAAAGCTTTATCACCTTTATTTACCTGAAAATGTTTATGAGCTATACATGATGATGTTTTCCATATTGTTATTTGACCATTATGTCCACTTATAACTTTATTTATAATTGGGCAATAATGTAAACAATATGTTTTTAAATTATTTTTTTCTTTTGGTCCATAAATTTTTTGAATAGATTGTAATGTATTATTACCCACTAAATAAAAAGTAATAGTTGAATTTGATTCTGCTGTTATTAATTTTATTTTATTATTCTTATCAATTACAAATAAAGCAGATACAATAGGTGTATCTAATTGTTCCATAAAATTATTTGAATCATATAAATCAAAATCTCCTTCTAATCCTTTTGATATATCTATTAAAACTATTAAACAATCTGAACCACCAGTTACTAAATATGATTTATTTTTTTCTTTATCATCTATCATATCTAAAGCTGTTACTGAACCATTATGTGCTGGAATATTTTGAACTATTTTAAATGTTTTTAAAGAAAAAACTGTTATATTTCCTATATCATCTCCGACAGTTAAATAATTATTATCTGGACTAAATTTAATTGCAGTTAAATTACTTACTTCATCTGTTGAAAAATTATTATTTAATTCATCTTCATTTTTATCTTTTTGTAATAAATCTGATTCTTTTATAGTTAAATGTTTAAAATCATTCCCAAAATAAAATATTTGTCTTATTATATGACTATATGCAATATGAGGATGTTTATTTTCTGTTTCATTTTTTATAAAATCACTTAATTTAATATTATAATATATAACAGTTTTATCATCACTTGCTGTTGCTATTCCTAATAAATTTTGTTTTTTATTTATAAAATAATCTAAACAATTAATACTCCCTGAATGATTCATATTAAATCTAGTTATTAAATTATTATTTGCAATATCCCAAGAAAAAAATGTTTTATCTGAAAAAACACTAATTAATTTATTATAAAATTCATTATATAATAAAGCAATTACATCAGGGAATAAATCATTATTATTTATTTTTTTATTTACATTTGTTGGTTCAACATTTGCTTGACCTAATGCAGGAGGTCTTTGTAAAGTACTAACATGTTGTAAAGTTTTAGCATTAAATATTCTTATTATTCCCTCTCCTAAACCACAAACAATATTTTCATTCATTAAAGTTAAACAAATTCCTCTTGGACTTTTTAAATAAATCCATCTATTTAACATATAAGTATTATCTTTCATTTCAATTAAATAACAATCTAAGGTCATAAAAAATATTTTAATTTCTGATTTATTATCATATATTAAAGTTGAAATAAAACTTTTTTCTTTATGTTTAGCTAAATCAACTAAATGCTTTTCTATACCATTTTTACCTAAAGTATGATCATTTAATAAATTAACATAATTATATATTTTTATAAATTTATCACCACATAATACCATAAATTTATCACAAGCATCACATGATAGAATAGGTCTATTATATTTTGTGTTAGATATAATTTTTTTATTTTTTATATCATAAATATTTATATTCTTATCATCTTTATCACCAATTGATAATAAATAATTATCATTATTAAAAAAAATAATTTTTTCTATTCCATATTTATGATATTTATATGATGAATATAAAGTATGTGTTTCTTCTTGCTTATTTTTATCATAATTTATTTCATAAATTGAAACTTCTCCATTTTTACAATTTCCTTCTCCAGTTACAACAAATTTTCCATTTTTACTAAAACTTACACAATTTATTATTTTATTATTTATGTTTTTTAAAAAACCAATTTGTTTGGATTTTTCAAAATCATAAAATATTAAATAAGGACCTGTTATCCAAGTTAATAAACCATTTATACTATTTTGTGATATTGAATAATTATTTTTTATTCCTAATCCTAAAACATAATATAAAGAATATAATTCATTTTTTGCATAACAATCATGTATTTTTTCATTTTGAGTATTTGACATTTTAAATAATAGAAAATATAATATTAAAATTTTTTATTAAAATAATGAAAAATAAATTAATATAAATTAACTATATATTATATTAATATTAAATATTATTAAAATATGACAAATTTCGATAATTCTTATTTAATGGTAAAATGTAAAATGTGGGAAAAAGAAGAAAATAATTTAATACAATATGATATTTGCAATAAAGTATGTCAAAGATTTAAAATCAATAATAATTCATATTTAATAAGAAATGAAAACAATATCGAATTAATTGATTTAACAAACCAAAATTTATATAATAATAAATTATTTAGTTTTGAAAAAAAAAATAATGATTTTTTTATAACAATAAATCGCATTAAACCAAATTTATTAGAAATCCCTTTTCAAAACTGTGCTTATTTAGTTTATAAAGGATTCCCTACAGAACAATTAATTTTTAATGAAAGATTAAAATATAAAAGATATTATAAATTAAACGAAGGAGATATTATAAAAATAGGAAAAGTATTTTTAAAAGTTCATAAAATTAATTTAAAAACTATTAAAAAATTAAATATATTCAATTTAAATGATTCCAGTTTAACTCTTTTAAATAATAATAGTTTATTATCCATAAAAATAAATGGACAAGAAATAATAAAAGGAGTTGGTAAAAATAAATCTTTTAATAAAAAAAATATTCTTATATATAATAATGAAAATAATTTATTGAATAATTCCATTAAAAATAATAAATATAAAACATTACATAAAAGTATTTCACTTCCAAAAATTTTACCACAAAATATAATATTAAATAACAATCAAAAAATATTAGAATTTTCTTCTAAAATTTTAAATAAAAAAAATTGTAGAATTTGTTTTTCAAATGAATCAAATGATTCAAATCCTTTATTAAGTCCATGTAAATGTGATGGTTCATTAAAATATATACATTATAAATGTTTAAAAAATTGGATTAATGCAAAAATAAATAATGAATCATCAATATCTGAAGATGATCTTGTTATATCATACGATTCTAAAGATATAAAATGTGAAATTTGTAAAGAAAAATTTCCAGATTATATATACTATCATAATAAATATTATAATATTATATTTTATTCTCCATCATTTAAAAAATATATAATATTAGAATCTTTTAGAAATGATATTTATAAATCAAATTTTTTTCATATTATTTCATTAGAAAATAAAAATGTATTTATAATAGGAAGAGCTGAAGAAGCTGATTTTTGTATTCCTGAATTAAGTATAAGTAGATATCATTGTTTTCTTCATATACAAAATAATGAAATTTATTTAGAAGATAATGGTTCAAAATTTGGAAGTTTAGTTTTATTACAAAATAGTAATATTAAAATGATTGAAAAATATAAATTAAAACTTCAAATTAATTCTGTTTATTTTAGCATAAAATTAATTAGACCTTTTTCTTTATTTAACTGTTGTTCAGTTCGTGAAGAAAATAATATATATTATCAATTACAAAATTCAAAAAAAATAAATATTTTTAATTGTTTAAATATTGTTGAAAATATTGATGATGAAGATAATATGATTATAGAAAATTATAAAAAAAATCAAAAAGAAATTAAAATAAAAAAACTAAAAATTAATTCAAATAAGGAAAAAAATTTACCTTTAATAGATGAATTATCAACTGAAAAAAATTATAATATTATTTCCAATCAAGATAATTTAATAAAAATTCCAATTATATTAAAAAAATAATATTTTATATAATAATATCTTTTCAACAATAGATATTATGTTAAATAGATTATTATGTTATTTTTTTTGGTATATATATTTTTTTAAATTTAAATTATGAATATTTTTATTTTGAATATAAATTTAAAATTTAATTTAGGTAAATAATTAAATTAAATATTAAATTAATTATTATTCATAAATTAATGAAATCTAATTATAAAATTGAAAAATATCAAATTAATAATGCAATAAATATTATTAAAAAAACATATGAAGAACAAAATATTTTTTATTTAGAAAAAATTGAAGAATTAAAATATTTATTAAATGAAAAAGAAAATTTAATTTATGATTTAAAAAATAAAATTTTAAATTTAGAAAAAGAAAAAGAAGCTTTTCAAAAAAATATTATTATACTTCAAAAAGAATATAATCATTTAAAACATTTAATAACACAAAATAATACAAAAATTTATGAAAAACCAAAATTAAAAAATTTAAATATAAGTACAGTTTTAAATAATATAAATGAAACATTATCAATTGATAAACAAAAAATTTTTAATTTAGAACCTTTAAAAAATTTTGATTATTCTCAAATTTTAAATGATTCTTTTTATCTAAAAAAAGATTTAAAAAATAAAAATATGATTAAAAGCAAAAGTCAAACTAATATAATAACTAATCAAGATATAAAATTAAATAAAATAAAAGCATTTAATAATAATGTATTATATAATAATAATATAAATAATTATTTTAAAAATAAACCATTATATTCATCTAGAAATGAAAATTATAAACCAAATAAATATTTTGAATTTTATTATCCAGAAAATATGGCAAAAACAAAATTTTAGATAATGTATTATTGTGTTTTATATATATGATTTTTTTTTCTTTAATTTTATTAAATAAGTAATTATATAAAAATTTATAAATATATTATTTTATATTTAATAAATGTAATAAAATGTACTTATATTTTGAATTTTTATTTTAATGGTTTCATTGTTTCACAAAGCCAATCAAAACCACATTTAATTTGATTAATATTATTATCAAAATCAATTTCTTGAAATATAATATTTTCATTTAAATTTTCTTTTGCATTATTAATTTCTTTTCTTAATTTTTCAATAATAGTATAATCCTTATTTTTATAATCAACACAAACACATATTGGAATATTCTTTATATTTGAATCTAAAAAAATATTCATTGCTTCATATATTGTTCCATCTTCAACTTTTGATGAAAATGAAAATATCATAATAATACCTTGAGTTCCTTGTAAATGATGTTTCCATAAATGTCTATTAATTGTAGTTAAATAATATAATTTTAAACTTAAATTATTATAATATATTTCATCATCAGAAAACCCAATTGAATTATTTACAGTAATTTCTTTTTTACTGATTGCTTTTGCAATTGAATTTATGTATTTATCTTCGAAAGCCATTATTAATATTTTTCTTTTAGATTGATCGTACCATTTTTCATGATTATTTCCCATATAAATAAAAATTAATATTAAAAAAAATAATAAATATTTAATTAATAAATATATATATAAATGTTTATTAAATTTTATAAAATATCATTAATATCAGTTTCTTTTCTTTCATTATTAATATCTTCTTTTTTTATTTCTTTTTTTTTCTTTTTTATATGATGATAAGGTGGTTCTGTTTTTCTAGATTTAATAATAATTTTTTCATAACGTTTTGCTGCCTGAATCTTTTTTTTATTTTGTTCATCTTCATAATTTTTTTTATATTCTATTTGTTTATTTTCTTTATTTCTAATTTTTCTTTCATTTAATATTTCATTAAATAAAGTATTATCATTCTTTTCAATATCTTCCATTTCAAACATTAAATCATTAATAATAGTTTCTTTTTCTTTTATTTTATCTATTATTTCTTTAGCTATTTCAAATATTTTTTTATCTTTTTTTTTTCTTCTATTAATATTAATATCTATTAAAATATTTTCTTCATTTAAAAAATTTTGAATATCTTTAATATTTAATGCTGCGTTTCTCATATCTAAACTGTTTTTTGGTCCTTTATAAGTTTTATTATATTCTTCTTGAACTTTATTATAATCTTCTAATTTTTCATTAAACTCTTCTTCATAAAATTTAACCATTATTTTAAGATGTTTTAACATATTAACATTTTCTTTTTTATCTATTGTTCTATGCTTTAAAATTTTTTCTTCTTCTTCTAATTTTAACAAAATTTTATCTTGCATATCAATAAATTTTCTATAGATATTACTATCATCATGTAATAATTCATTTAAAAAAATATTTTGAGAATGTTTTCCATTTAAAACAAAATCATAATCATCGAATATTTCATTTAATATTCTTATATGATTAATTATAATATTATTTTTTTTTATTTCTTCTTGACTTTGAATAATTGATCTATGAAATAATTTTGGATCTTCATCAAGAATTTTATTAATAAATTTTGCACATATTCTATAATTTTCTATTTCATAAAAATATTTTTCCATTTCATCTTCAATTTCTTTATTTTGAGATTTAATATCAATTAATTGTTCATGTAATTGTCTATTTTTTTTTTCAACTGATTTTAAAATATTTTCTATATTTTCATATGCTTGATTTTGAATATCTTTAAATTCATTAAAATTTTTTTCATCAATTAAATAATTTTTATTTAAAGTTTCTAATTTCATTAAATTTTTTTCATCATTTTTATATAAATTTTCACTTTCATTATTAATAACTTTTAATATACAATTATTAATAGATATATTTTGAGTATCAAAAATAAATTGAGAAATTTTTGGATCTTCATCTGTTAATTTTTTATTTTTTCTTTGATTAATTTTATTTAATAATTTTGAAGTTTCAAATACATATTTAACATTATCATTGTCATAACCTATATTAGAATTTATTAAAGCTTGTTCAAAAGGGTCTTTAACTTTATTTTGTTGTTTAATTTTTTTACGAATTTCTTGAACTCTTTGTTCAATTGTTAAGTTTTTTTCAATATTTGGTGTATAACCACAAATTGAAATTGAATTAGATAATTTTTGATGTTTATTTATTTTGGAATTATTTTTTTTTAATAAATTAGAGTTTGAAAGCTTTTTTTTATTTTCATATTCAGTTTCAAATTGTTTTTTTGCTTCTTCATAACAATATCTATATTGATTAACTGGATCAATTATTTGTATTCCTACACTTTTTAAATTATAATTTTCTCTATTTCTACTCATATTAATATTATAACTTCTATTATTAATTATTTTAATTATTATATTAAATATTTTATTAATATTTATTAAAAATATAAAATATTTTGTTGTTTTTTCTATTTAATAATATTATAAAATAATATTTAAATAGTTATATTAATTATTTATTATTTATTTATGCAAGATAAAGATACAGAAAAAAAACCTGAAGAACCAAAAGAAGAAAAAAAAGAAGAAATAAAAGAGGAAAATAAAGAAGAAAAAAAAGAGGAAAATAAAGATGAAAAAAAAGATGATAAAAAAGAAGAAAAAGAATTCAGAGACCCTGATACAGGAGAAATTATAAGCAAAAAAAAATATAAACAAATTATGAAAGCAAAAGAAAAAGAAAAAAAAGATATTGAAAAAAAAGAACAAAAAGAAAAAAAACAAAAAGAAGAAGCTGAAAAAGATCCTAAAAAGAAAAAAAAATTAGATGAAGAAGAATTAGACCCAACTAAATATTTTGAAAATAGAAAAAATTGGTTATTAAATGAAATGAAAGAAGGAAGAAATCCTTATCCTCATAAATTTAACGTTACTATAAGTTTACCTGATTTTATCAAAAAATATAAAGATATTACAAAAAAAGGTGAATTTTTAGATGAAACTGTTCAAGTTGCAGGTCGAGTATATTCAATTAGAAAAGCCGGAGCAAATTTAATTTTTTATGATATTAGAGGAGAAGATTCAAAAATTCAAATATATGTTGATAAAAGAAATCATAAAGGAACTAAATCATTTGAAGAAACTCATGAAAATGTCAGAAGAGGTGATTTTATAGGTGTTATTGGAAAACCAGGAAGAACAAGTCCAAAAGGAGATAAAGAAGGAGAACTTTCTGTTTCAGCAGAAAATGTAATTTTATTATCATATTGTTTACATATGTTACCTAAACCTGAAAGTGGATTAAAAGACACTGAAACAAGATATAGACAAAGATATTTAGATTTATTAATTAATCCAGAAGTAAAAAGAAATTTCATTATTAGAAATAATATAATTAATTATGTTAGAAAATTTTTATTAGATAGAAAATTTATTGAAGTTGAAACACCAATGATGAATATGATTGCTGGAGGAGCAAATGCAAGACCATTTATAACACATCATAATGAATTAAATATGGATTTATATTTAAGAATTGCTCCTGAATTATATTTAAAAATGCTTGTAGTAGGAGGAATGGACAGAGTTTTTGAAATTGGAAAACAATTTAGAAATGAAGGTATAGATCTAACACATAATCCTGAATTTACAACTGTAGAATTTTATATGGCATATGCAGATTATAATGATTTAATGGATATGACTGAGGAATTAATTAGTGGAATGGTGAAAGAATTTTTCGGAACATATGTTTTAAAATATCATCCTGAAGGAAAAGATGAAGAAGATAAAAAAAAAGATGGAGAAAAAAAACCTCCTAAACCTGTAAGAGAAATTAATTTCCAACCTCCTTTTAAAAGAATTTCATTTATTAAAGGATTAGAAGAAAAACTTAATGTTAAATTCCCAGAAAATTTAGATTCCGAAGAATGTAGATTATTCTTATGTGATTTATGTGATAAAAATAAAATCGATTGTCCTGAACCAAAAACAACTCCTAGATTATTAGATAAATTAGCAGGAGAATATATTGAACCAGATTGTATTAATCCTACATTTTTAATTGATCATCCCCAAATAATGAGCCCATTAACAAAATATCATAGAAGTATTCCATTTTTATCTGAAAGATTTGAATTATTTATTAATTGCCATGAAATTGTTAACACTTATACTGAATTAAATGACCCTATTAAACAAAGAGAATTATTTGAAAAACAAGCTGCTGATAAAGCTAAAGGAGATGAAGAAGCTCAAGATATTGATGAAAACTTTTTAAATGCTTTAGAATATGGATTACCACCTACTGGAGGATTTGGAATGGGTATAGATAGATTAACAATGTTTTTGACAGATACTATTAATATTAAAGAAGTAATTTTATTCCCTGCTATGAAACCAACTGAAGATAAACCTAAACCTAAAGAAATTAAAAATGAAGAAGATAAAAAAGAATAAATAAATAAATAAGAAAATATTTATTAAATTAAAAATTTAATATATTTAAGTTTTAAAAATTTTTATAATTTATAATTTAAAAAATAAAATTAAAATTTTTATCAAATAAAAAAATATTTTATTGGGGATTGGGGATTGGGGATTGGGGATTGGGGATTGGGGATTGGG
>JAEEGL012221021.1_pt1 | contig 16789 bp, 15 predicted proteins | sample 9134231 | NCBI WGS metagenome assembly JAEEGL01 (sample SAMN16246548, study PRJNA631951) | gut metagenome | biome: gut microbiome; feature: rumen; material: fiber-attached | host: Bos | place: Iran: Karaj | collected 2018-10
GTGCGCAGGGATGGCGAGGTAATACCACTGTTACCAGAGACTGTGCAGGGCGTACATGCTAGGCACTACAATTACTGCTCACTCGGCATTGTGTACGAGGGCGGATTGAACGAGAAAGGCCAGGCATACGACACCCGCACCGAAGCTCAGAAACATGCGCTCTATGAACTATTGAAGGAACTGACCGCGGAATATCCCCAAGCCCGCATCGTAGGCCATTGCGAACTACCCCATGTAGCCAAGGACTGCCCCTGCTACTTCCCCAGCCAGGAATATGCAAACCTCCAGCCCAAGTTCTGAGACTTATCAGCAAAAAAGCCCCTAAGGAGAATCATTCTCCTTAGGGGCACTTTCATTTCCAAACAGGTATATATATATCTACTAAAAAACTATATTCATGCCTCGCCGATACGAGTATAGATAAAGCCTAAGGCTTCGAGTTCTGCGCGATCATAGATATTTCGACCATCTACAATCACATTACCTGTCATTACTTTCCGAATCACATTCCAAGATGGCATGCGGAACTGGCGCCACTCTGTCATCAGAGCAAAAACATCTGCACCATTCGCAGTGTCATACATATCCTTACAATAAACTACCGAATCACCTATCCTACGTCTGCATTCATCCATTGCAATTGGATCAAAAACCCTCACAGTTGCTCCGTCCTTCAACAGTTTATCAATAACTACAAGAGCAGGTGCTTCACGCATATCATCAGTTTCTGGTTTAAACGCTAAGCCGAGAATAGCAATAGTCTTTCCTTTTACAGGACCTATCGCTTTAATAATCTTATCGTAAACAATACTCTTCTGCTTTTCATTGACACGTTCTACAGCCTCAATAACTTCCATATGATAATCATTATCGATACCTGTATGCATCAGAGCCTTCACATCCTTGGGGAAGCAAGAACCTCCATAGCCACAACCCGCATAAAGAAACTTAGAACCAATTCTACTATCAGTACCAATACCCTTTCTAACGCTATCAACATTAGCTCCTACTCTTTCGCAAAGATTGGCGATATCATTCATGAAAGATATTCTGGTAGCTAACATAGCATTGGCTGCATATTTAGTCATCTCTGCAGAAGGAATATCCATAAAGATGACGCGGAAATTATTAATTAAGAATGGCTTGTAAAGGCGCGTCATAACTTCTTTTGCTTTCTCCGATTCTGTTCCAACCACAACACGATCCGGACTCATAAAGTCCTTGATAGCAGCGCCTTCTTTTAGAAATTCCGGGTTGCTTGCCACATCAAAGGGGATATCTACACCACGCTTATCTAATTCCTTCTGAATAGCCGCTTTCACCTTCTTTGCAGTACCTACTGGAACGGTAGACTTTGTTACAAGGATAGTATACTTATTGATTGACTGACCGAACTGACGCGCTACAGCCAATACATATTTTAAGTCAGCACTTCCATCTTCATCAGGAGGGGTACCAACAGCAGAGAAGACCACCTCTACATCATCTAACACTTCGGTTAATTCGGTAGTGAACTGTAAACGTTCGAAACCAACATTACGTTTTACCAGTTCTTCAAGGCCTGGTTCATAAATTGGCATAATGCCATTCTTAAGTTTATTGATTTTTTCCGCATCAACATCGACACACGTGACATGGGCTCCCATCTCAGCGAAACAGGTTCCACTTACCAAACCAACATAGCCTGTACCTACGATTGCTATATTCATATTTGTTATTTGATATTTAAGATTGATTGTTTGATAGTCTCTACGATATACTTCACATCCTCATCGCTCACATATGGCCCAGCGGGCAAGCACATACCAATTTTGAAGATTTCTTCGCTCACACCATTTAAGTATGCAGGTGCATTACGATATACAGGCTGCTTGTGCATTGGCTTCCATACAGGACGGGCCTCGATGCCAGCCTGATCCAAAGCCACACGCATAGCCTCTACATTATCATTGGGCTGACAGTCAGTTACAGCTGAAGACGCAGCATGGATCACACCTGCCGCGCCACCTACAGCGCCTGTCACAATAGCTTTGTAAGCATTCTCCTGCCCCTTCACCTTCAACGATGGATCAAGTGTAATCGTGCAAAGCCAATAGTTACTATCATAATCACCATTAGCAGGCTGACGATGCACAGTTATTCCTTCAACACCAGCCAACAACTCCTCATAGAGTTTCTGCACATGCAGATGATGCTTAATATGATCATTTACAACTGTCATCTGTCCACGGCCGATACCTGCACAAATATTACTCATACGATAGTTGTAGCCGATCTTCTCGTGCTGATAGTATGGATAGCTCTCACGATACTGGGTGGCATACATCATAATCTCACGCCAAGAATCCTCATCTGGTGTAATCAGCGCACCACCGCCACTGGTTGTAATCATCTTATTACCATTGAACGAAAGCACACCATATTTTCCAAATGTGCCCAGCACCTGCCCCTTATACTTCGAACCAAATCCTTCTGCCGCATCCTCAATTACAGGAATCTCATAACGTTTTGCGATTTCCATAATACGATCAATCTGATAAGGCATACCATAAAGTGCAACAGGAACGATAGCCTTAGGCTTCTTACCAGTCTTGGCGACACGGTCCTTGATTGCCTCTTCTAACAAGTCAGGATCCATATTCCAAGTGTCGCGCTCAGAATCTACGAACACAGGTGTTGCTCCCAAATAAGTAATTGGGTGTGACGACGCACAGAATGTAAAGCTCTGTACAATCACCTCATCGCCAGGACATACGCCACAAGCAATCAGCGCCAAATGCACCGCCGCAGTACCAGCACTCAACGCTACCACGCGCTTATCTTCGCCAACGAAGTTTTCAAGATCCTTTTCAAAACCATTTACATTCGGTCCCAGGGGCACTACCCAGTTGGTATCAAATGCTTCCTTAATATACTTCTGTTCCAATCCAGCCTCACTCATATGAGCCAAGCATAGATATATTCTCTTATTTGCCATATTATATCATTTCGTTATTATACTTCATTCTCTTCCCTAACACCGTACAAAGAATCATCTGGATATCCTTTATAAACGAATAGTGATCCAGATAATACAGATTGATGCGAACTTTATCGGGATAAATCACGGTATCATTATACTCTATTGGATTCTCCACCTTAGCCAAAAGTTCCTCCTCATCACGATATTTCAACGACGCAGGACCAGTAATGCCAGGTCTAAGTTCCAGCACTCTACGGTCATCGCCTTTCAATTGGTCAGCATAACCAGGCACATCGGGTCTTGGCCCTACAAAACTCATATTACCGATGAGCACATCCCATAGTTCTGGAAGTTCGTCGAGTTTATATTTACGGAGTATTGCTCCTAAAGGTGTGATACGAGCCTCACCTGCTACAGAAACCGACGAACCGCTATGAGATACTGTCATGGAACGGAACTTATGCATCGTAAACAACTTTCCGTGTCGTCCAACTCGTTTCTGAGTAAACAATGCTGGTCCGCCAGGCATCTTTATCTTAATCAGAATAGCCACCACTATCAACACAGGCCATAGGCACAACAAACCAATTAAAGATACTATTCTATCAAATATCCACTTCAAAATCATACACTTACACGCTTTACATACTTCAACTTCTTATATACCCCACAAATGAGGTTTACACCAGTCATCAAAACAGATGAGATTTGATTCATATTCTCAGCGTGGCGAAAAAGCTTATAGTGCCATTTTATTAGAGTCATATAACCATGACTGCTAATAGACCCTTTTCGTCCTCGACGATACATGGCGAGACACTTATCCAAAAGATAGCAATCAGCATGCTTTATAACCTTCAACCACATGGCATAGTCATTATTCTTTTTTATGTCAACAATCTGCAATAAGCCAATCTTTTCCCTATCATACATCACAGTTAGACATCCAGGCCAACAGAATGCGAACATCCCCGCCTTTGTAACATGTTTGGGGCCACTTACCATTATCCCCGTTCCCTTTGAATCTTCATCAATTTCTTTATAGCCAGTATATGTAAATGCATATTCATGCTCTTCCATATAACGAATCTGCTTCTCCAGTTTAGCCGATTCCCACAAATCATCACTATCCAGAAATGCAATCCACCTACCTTTTGCTTCCTGTAATGCATTATTACGAGATACGGCAGCACCACAATTAACTTTATTACGGAATAGTCGTATCCTATCATCACTCAATTGCATTTTCTGAACACGTTTAATTGTATCATCATCAGAGCAATCATCTACAATGATAAGTTCCCAATTCTGATACGTCTGGTCTTGAACACTGCGAATAGATTCTTCAACAAAAAATCCACAGTTATATGTTGGCATAATAACCGACACCAAATCACCATTCATATTCTCAGCTCGCATTATTTTTCCAATCCTCGTGCCCATGCTTCCTGACGTAGAAGCGCGGCAGCTTTTCGATTATTTATCCACTTACGAAATGGGAATGCTAATTTTATAGCAAATCCCAGCCAAGGTTTATAAAACAATTGCAAATCACAATAAGCCTTGCGAAAATTAAATTTATCTTCTAAAAAAGGTTGAATATTTGAATGCTCAGTTAGACTACGCGCCCCATCTAATACATATTTAAGACGTCTCTCTTCAAGATAAAAACGATTCATCTCAAATAACAACCCATAAATTGGATATGTATTATTGGGAACATCAGGACTAATACCCATTGTATTATAATCACAGTATTCATCATAGACAGTGTTGATTGCAAATACAGCGGGCGTATCCTCCTTTTTATTATACCCCAACCAGAATTCGAGATTTTCTTGATTTAAACTATCATTCCATGCTTCTTGAGTTACAAACAAAGACTTATCATTAAACCGCTCTCTTGATTTATTAAACAAAGCGAGTCCAATTTCCTGCATTTCAGTTTTAGATACCCTCTTAAAGTCGTAGGTATTAAGCGAACGCCTAACCTGATTTCTCACTTTCGAAGGCAACTCTTCTAATCCTCCATACGAGTCTTTTATAACATACCAAAACGAGCGATTTGTCGTATTATCAAAATTATAGATGTTTCTCAAAAATAGTCCTCCACTTTTCAGTGTTTTACGAGCGTTATTTTCATCTATTTCTTCTGCCATATGAGGGTGATTCTTATATACCCATGCCCCTTTATATTTTACGAAATTATCTCCCATTGAATTTCCAACTATACTAATCCAAAATAATAGATTTAATACGACCAATAATAGAACTTATATAGAATCTAGAACTATAATTTGGATAATCCCTAAAAAAAATGATTGTATGTTCTACAATGAGCCGTGAATAATTAAAAAAAGAATAACCAAAAGGTTTCTTGCTTTGAGTGGCACTATTTTCCCTTATTCTTCTATAATAAACAGCTGATTCATCTGCAAATTCCACATATCTCATTCTATCAGAAATGAGGAACATGAATAGACTATCCTCTCCATTCTTAAATCTTTCATCAAACCGCCTATCACCAATTACATCCCGATGTATTAGTTTATATACGGGGCCATTAAAAAAACGTTTAGGAATATAAAAAGGAAGTCGCCCCATGTTATGAAACCTATCAAACTCCTTAGTGATGGAATATTCTTCATATACAGAAGTACCATCTATAAAGGATAATGGTCGGCAAACTGGGATTATGTTTTTACCAGCATGTTTATAAAGTTCCTCCAAATAATTCTGAGAAATGTAATCATCGTCATCAATAAAAGCAATATACTCTCCTTGGGCCGCGTCTAATCCAACATTTCGGGCTCGACTCACTCCTGGTTTTGGTGAATATAAATACACATAATTCACATCGGGATGGTCTTCTATATATTTCAGAATACCATCTTCATAATTATGCTGTTCGCCATTCAACACAATGAGGACTTCATACCATGAATAATCCATTGCTTGCTGTGACAATGAATCCAAGCACTCAAACAGATATGAGCCAGGCCGATAAGTGGGAATAATAACAGATATTTTCATTGTTTGCAACATACAACTCTAATATACATAATTACTATAATCTTTATGCCAGAATATTGTCTGATATGGTAAATTGCTCATTCGATCAGGATCCTTTAGATACGCATTAACATTTATAAAAAAATAAGATGCAAATAACAAAAGGAAAAAAGAATATGCCGCGCGATTAACCCAGGCTGAATATCTCTCACTAAAAGCATAACAATACTGAGGTACTAACAATATAATGAATATCTGGAAAAAAGATGCCATACGCAATGCTATAGTAGAATCCACACCAATGAACACGTTCCAAAATATGGTACCCAGATTAAAAAATGCCAGATATATACCATTTCGAGAATCCACCTCCTCTAATCGCTGCCATAGAAGGAAATTAACTATTGCGATAAAATTGATGATGATTGTCATAGATCCTCCACCACTACCTCCTGTATCTGCATAATGCAACACACTTGCTAGGAAAGGAATTGTATCAGCATACTTTCCAATTATAGTCATTACAATAACAGAAATAAAAAAGGATATAGTGAATGCAATCACATGAACTTTGAAGGAACGTCTGAAATAGAAAACAGGGTATATCAAAAAACCAATTAATGCTGATTTATGGAATAAAAAAGCTATTACAACAAAAACGACTGACAATAACTTGTTGTTATTATACAATTGGTAATATGCATAAAAAACCATTGAATAGGCTATACAATTTCTAACAATAGAGAAACTTTCCAAATAATAATTCGGGAACAAGAAATAGATAACCATAGCAAATGCAGGATATACCGACAAATTAATGCTAACACGATATACCGGATATAATACTAAAAACGCCGCTAGTGCAAAAAACATTTGAGGATGCGTGTAATAGCCAATTTCAATAAGAACACGCGATAAAGGCTCATAACGATTAATATCAAACTCATCCACCTCATGTAACACTGCATGTAGGTAACTATAATAATCATAGCCTATTCCGTATCTAATAGCCGCAAACAAAAACATCGTCCATAAGCATAGCGAGGCTTTCTTGATGTCACTACCTTCCATTGTCATAAAACAATGTAATAGTGTAACAACTAAGAAATATGGGAAAAGATCAACAATACTAAACTCGTACATACAAACAATTAAAAGTAACTACATATCTGGTCCTGGAATCTACTGATTGTTGCAAAATTACAATAATCAGTATCTAGCAAATAAGGAGTAAAACTAGACATAGCCACGGAAAGAGTTTCAGGATTCATTTCCTCAAGTTGAATACCTAATCTATACTTCCGTATTAACTTGCCAATCAACCCCGACTTCGGACCAATTACTGGCTTATGAAAGTGTGCTGCATATCCTATCAACCCACTAGATTGGGCGGTTACTTCATATGGAAGTACGATGCAGTCGCATGACTCAAACAAGTCGGCCATAAATGACTTGCTGCAGTACTCATTATAAAGAATAATCTGGCACTTATCCTGTACAATATCATACAGATGTTCAAATTCTTCCTTAATATCTTCCTGTATAGCTCCAGCAATAACAAAAGTCATCCTTTGTCTTTGATATTGAGATATATGCAAAATAGAATTAAGCAATGTAAGCGTACCCTTGCGCCTATTCATCGCCCCCGCATGCAGAAATACAAAATTCTCTGCAGGTATGCCCAAATTTCTTCTTATATTTGTTGGAATATAATCATCTGCATTGAAAGGATCCGTTAGAAATACATATTTATCAACATGATAGAGAGCATTTAGACGAGCTGCAGATGAACTATCGTTAAGAACGAATACTTTCTTTATACAATTATCATATGACAAAACCTTATATTTAAATATCTCTAAAAGTTTTCTAATAACAGAGTATTCTTTCCATTCATACAGATACAACTTATAGATAATGCCATATACATTAACCTTCTTAGAAATAGCAAAAGGCAGAAATGGAATAAACTTTATTAGCGTAATTAAAAAAACATGAGTAGCACTAAATTTATTCACATAATGCGAAAGAAGCTTTGTCCTGCGGAATGATGACACATATATACTTGACGAGTTGGCTTTATCTACAACGTCCTGAGGAATATACTCAAACAATATGTGATTTGCCTTTGGCCAGGCATACTGTGATTCCCGCGACTTAAAATCTTCTGGTACAACGATAATATACGAAGAATCTGTATTTTCCAGGATCTTCATATAAATATGATGGATATATTCCACATGATGACCTGCCGTATCAGTATCAAACACCAATCTTACATCTGTCATATTGAAATCGTCATTAAAGATTTCTAATCACTCTGCATGGCACTCCGCCCGCAACAACATCACTCGGAACATCCTTTGTTACTACACTCCCAGCAGCAATAACACTCCTAGCCCCAATCGTAACACCTTTAAGGATTTGACAACGTGCCCCAATCCATACATCATCTTCTATGAAGATTGGAGCCGAAGGATTAAGTTCTGCCTTTTCCTTATCTAACAAACCAGGCTTTGCACAAACATAGTTTTTCCTTCGCTTGATATAGTCAATTGGATGAGTATCACTATCCATAATCAAACAATCTCCACCAATATTCACATCATTACCAATTGTTATTGCCGTTTTAGCCCTAAGACACGTAGAACTCATACCCACCCTATCACCGATCATAATTTTCGCATTAGTAGAGTCAAGATATATTTCCCCTCGGATGTTTCTACATATAGGATTAATACTATCACCTGATGAGAAACGAAAGTCATCACCAATTACGATGTCTCCACAGCCTCGTATATACACCTTATTATTTACTTGGAGATTTTTTCCATACCTAATTCCAAGCAATCGAAAATACATCCGATTCCAGTACAAATAATAAAACTGTTTTAAAGCGGGATATATCCTAAAAAGTCGATATATGAGTATATTCATAAAAATGTCTTGATATTTATTCCACAATCATTTACATCCAAATACCACCTTAAGCAAACTAACCATAACTCTAGAATAGAGAACACGAGTTGTCATTTTTGGGAACATGATAAACATAGCAATAAATAATTGTTTTCGTATTCCACAGACAGGCAAGATTCTCAGCAGCTCCTTTCTAATATATTCAAGATTCTCTTCTTCAAACTCTTTGAACAAAGGAGTTCCAAACAAATGTTTGACAAAAGAATATGATCTAAGAAGAATATTAGAACTTAATATTCTAAACCATTTTTGCTTGTCTTTAGAAACGTATTTGTCACAGAAACTCATCAAACTTCTGTGATTTCTAATACTATCATAAGAGGTCCTTATTGTTAAGGAGCTCATAATCGAATTATCTCTCTGGCGATAACAATAAACTGCTTGCGGCAGACAAACAACAGATTGAGCATAATACATCAACATATATCCAAATGGTCCATCTTCATGAATAACATCTTTAATAAATCGAAGATTATTATCTTGCAGAAGCATTCTTCGAATTATAAATCTCTGTATCGCCCCCGTAAGATATCTTTTATTAACATAATCATATCCAGTAATTGGATTAGTATATACAGGAGAGAAATCATCCTTTACAAAGTCACCATTTCTATAATAACTAAGAGATGTTGTATAAACATCCGCATTAGGATAATCCAACATAGCCTGCTTAACAACTTCTGCAGCATCTGGCTTCAAGAAATCATCGCTATCCACAAACCAAACATAATCTCCCTTTGCATCAGAGAGCCCAACATTTCTCGCATCACTTAGCCCTCCATTCTGTTTATGTATAACCCGTATCCTAGAATTCTTTTGTGCCCAGGAGTCACATAATTCAGGACATCTATCTGGAGAACCATCATCTACAAGAATTATCTCAAAATCATCAAATTTTTGATGAATAATAGAAATAATACAGTCTTCGAGATACTCCTCAACTTTAAATACAGGAACAACAAATGAAATACTACTCATAATCTCTAAAGTAATCGTATTCTTTTTCGAAGAAACAGGGAAAAACGATAGATTCCAAAAAGAATCTTATCAACAAATGTGGGGAGCCACAAATCAAATAAATTAGCTCTAAGATTATTATTTAATATTTCCTCTTTGAAAATCCACAGATAAACATATTGAATCGATCTCAACTTATATTTAAAGGTGGAAATATATTTTCTTCCGTATAAATAATCGATAATACTCTTATCCTCTTTTTGATTAATCCCTAAATAGAAATATTTCTTTGTCGAATTATCCTGATGTTGTCTAAAATAATTCAATTGCTCTGTTAATATTGCGACATCACCGAACTCAGATATTAAAATCCAAAAAAGTCTATCACCAGCACCTTTATAACTTACGTAAGACTGATCTATATTTAGAACCACATCCTTCCTAAACAACGCAGAACTTGCATTTTGGACATAATTTCCAAACGACATATATTTATTAATAAAATCCGTTCCAGAATAATGTAATATATTAGTTAAGGTAATGTCTTTATCCTCTATAATATCATTGTCATTAAACAGCAATGATTTTGAAAATGCAAGCACACACTTGCTATTATTTTTAAACTCCTCAACTAATATTGCGAGCATCTGGTGATGACATTTATCGTCACTTTCTGCAATCCAAATCAGATTTCCACGCGCTAATTCTATTCCTTTATGCCATTGTTGGAAAGTCAATCCACTATTATGCTCATTATAAATAATATGACTGACATGTGCATTTCCTCTATAACGTTCTATAACAGCTTTGCTAGCGCCATCATCTGGAGAACAATCATCAAGTATTATCAATTCAAAATTATAATATGTTTGATTAAGAATACTTTGAATTCTTTCATCTAGATACTTTGAATGACAATAATTCGGAACAATAACACTAACTAATGGATTATCTATATTTCCATCTAATTTCATTTCCTAATTAAATATTTTTAAGGTACTTAAGTAATTGATCATGAAAGTAATGAACTAAATACTCTCATATATTCCAATTCTGTTTTTGCGAAAAGCATCTAGAGAAAAGGTTTCTTGCACCATACGCCTAGCATTATTTACAAACGTCTTTTGAATCTCTATATCTTTAAGTTTTATAATACTTTCAACAAATGCTTCTGGTGTATCTGCCAAGAAACAGTCCTCTCCATTAGAGACAGGGATACCTTCAGCCCCAACATGAGTACTTACAAAAGGAACGCCAAGAGAAGATGCTTCTAAAACTTTCATTCTTATTCCACTACCTATTGTAATTGGCACAATCATAATCGAACCGACCAAATGCATTTTTATATCATCTACAAATCCCAGAAATTCAACATCAGGATACTTGGCTTTAAATTGTTGTATATGAGATTTACTCCATTTGCCAATTATCTTGAGTCTATAATTTGGATTCTTAGACTTAAGCTTACCCCAACAATTTTCACAAAACCATGTTATACCAACAAAATTAGGAAGATGGCTATCCGGTCCAACAAATGTGAGAACATTTCCATCGCATATATTAATTTGGGGCTCTGATGCAGAGTTAACTATAGCAAATGAAGTTGATACAGGTACTAATACCCCCTTATTCCGAAGTTTCTCAGAATCTATTGATGAGAGCGTAATCACCCTATCATACAAATTAAGCAAACTGATTTCATTTACATCTACAAACGATTTGCATGTATCGACATATGCATTTCTTGGCAGTTTTTCTTTCTCTAGTTCCCTACGAACAAAACCTAGTTCGTGATGAACATATATTTTCTTAGCAGTTGAAGGAAGAGTCAACACAAGAGAAACAAACCATGGCATCTCGACTTGTATAATGTCAAAATTATATTCTCTACATATTTTATCAATATGCGAAACCAACTCTTCTCTCAACGGCAATATTGTTTTTATCCATCTTTCGCATATTTGTTCTTCTGGTTTTTCAGTTTCTGCAAATATCTTACGAATGATAATATGAGACCATCGCGCCAGATTTTGACAAAATGTAAGTTTGGGGAATGATACTGGCAATAAGACTATACCTGGAAATACATTTCTAAAATGTTTCTCGGCCTCACCGTTTCTATTGTCAAGTACATAAGCAACAAATATATCATAATCATCCTTTATTGCATAAATACCATTATACAAAGCCTGATGCCCTCCACTTATAAGAGGCCATGGCAATGCAGGTAACACAAACAATATTTTTTTTCTCATTTAATAAAATTTAGAAAATTCGACGCCGCAACAGGCTTTTATATAAAGCACTTATAAACATTATACACACCAAGCGTTTCGACAAAAGATATACCTTTCTTCTTTTATACCAATATATAAAGCGGAAAGGATTCTTTTTCAAATCATTTTGACAACATAGAACAAATCTATGCAGGAAATGATTGTCTATGTCTCTTCTCAGCAAACTACACAAAATAGTATCCACACAATCACTTGGCGATACTCTACTCAACAAATTCTCATACCACTCTTTCTCCATACAAGTAGCCTCTGCTTTAACTCTTTCACTTGCTGAGTTGGAAATGGTAAACCTATTCTCCCTATAATAAAAACCAAGTTTGTCTGTATTAGCGATTCCTGTTTGTAAAGAGGCTCGAACAGCTGTAATATCATCACTAGCCCACGCTAATGGAAGTTTATAGAATCCACCTTCGGACAACAAATATTCTCTATTATACAAGAAATCACCTACATACTGTCGTCCTCTACCATTCCAACGATGCCACCATAATGAGAAACCTGTCTCAAATTCAGGTCTTTGTTCCTGAATCTGCCAGACATTTGATTCTTCATCTATGATTACAGTTCTTGTATGATAAACATTTAGTTTGGGATACTTTTTTATTAAATCCAAATAGTCTTCTAAACAATTTGACGCTAATTTATCATCATCACCCATGCAAATCACATAATCACCATAGGCATAATTAAGACATTTATTCCAATTATCAACAAGGTTAACAGCCCCATAGTTATTTTCATTCCTATAATAACGTATTCTATCGTCTTTATATGCCCCAACTACACCAACAATATCTTCAGGCGAAGCATCATCAACAATAATCAATTCAAATCTCGAATAACTTTGATCCAAACAACTCTGAATTGTTTCAGAAAGAAACTTTGCTTTATATGCAGGAATTAATATCGAAAACAAAATCGAATCCATATATTATACAATTTTATGGTTAATGGTTCGTCCTCATGTGGTTATCTTACAACCTATATAATAACGGCCATAACAACAATTTGGGAAAACATCTTGCATTAGCTAACGACTACGATACAACCCTATTCTTTTGAAAAGACGGTATAGTCTACCATATTGCTTAACCCAATATGTAGCAAATCCTAATTTCCAATAACAAAAAAACATAATATAATTCCTTACTTTAGACCAAAAGAGTCTGTAGAATGGCGGCAATTTCATGTTATTATCTTTGAAATAGTCAACTAGACAATTACTAAATTCCACCCATATTTTAGGAGAACCATAATCTATTTTATGAAAATGATGCCATTTATGATATACATCTATCCATGCCACATCCAAATCAAAAATATAGTTAATTCTATATTGAGGCCAATGAGGTTGAGAATGGCGGTTCAAAATTAGGATTTTTGAAGAAGATTGCGCGAATATATAATTATGAGGAATTGTACCACTTAAAGAAACAATTTCTTTTGCATGATAAATATAAAAAACCTGCTCTACAAGTCCCAAACTTTCCGGAGACAAGATTGTGTAACCATTATTCAAAAAAGCCTTTTCTATTTCCCATTCACCTATATCCCATTTCCCAAATCGAGTCCTTGTAAAATAGATTTTCTCAATAGGTTTCAAGCCCATATACTCAGCCTTTTTCAAAGCATTTTCAATTATATTATTAATAACAAACCTGTAGGAATGGGTATTAAATGAAAAGGCAAATCCCATAGAAGGTTCCACAACCAACACCTTTTTAAATTGTGTTGGTTTGTCTATGTATATTAGCCTATCAAAGGGTATCCCCATTAGTTCTAGGCATTCTCTAAAGTTACCACATAATTCCTTATCAAAGGGGCGAGAGAAATATGCGATTCTATATTTCGTTTCTTTAAGAGGAGCCCATAGCCTACAAATATAATCTATAATAAAGTGTCCCCAATGTAATGGTAATATTCCACAAAAGAAAACACTTTCATCAATGTAATCTATTTCCCTTTCATCATAATCATAAACCTCGCCAAAAGCTCCCTTCACCTTTGAGAACTCAACTAATTCTTTTTTGGGGGTAACTACCCCCCCTATCCCCCACACACGGCCTTTCGCTGCTACAGCAGGAAGAATAATTCCCTTCTCACACGATTCAACCGAAACATTTTTCTCAAAAGAAGGTATCTCAGAGATACACTTACTATACTCCTCTCTATATGACGATTGATAAGTATATTTTAATTGATTCATAGAACTAGTATCCAATTATTTATAAAGAATAATTTCCACAATCTTTCTATTTATCCTTTCTAAGCATGAATTTCAGATCCTTCAATTGAGGGAATTTAAACAAATAAGCCATTAACATATAATATACAAAGCCAAGAAACGTACCCAATAGCAATTTCATTAGCATCGAATCTACGAAAGACGTGACAACCAAAATAAAAACATACATACTACCACTTAAGGCGAGGCAGGGAAGAATCGCTCTTATTTGTGACATCATAGTCAAACTCGACACATGTCCCATATAATAAGTTATCCATAACGAGACCAAAATCGCATGAACTATACCTCCATATCCAATTGCCAAAATGCCATTAGGAATTGTAAAAGCCATAATAATAAAACCTAAAATCTTTATCCCGACATTAAGTTTTAATAAAAGATCAGATCTACCTATTACCTTAAGCAGAGTAAAATTTAATGTATGGATAGGCCACAATATGATTGCAAAACATAAGACTTGAAGCAATGGAACACACTCAGCCCATTTATCGGTAATCATAAAAACGACTAAAGGATATGCTAAAGCAGAAAGACATAACATAACTGGGCAAATAATAAAAAACACCAGTTTTAGCAATCTAATAAAAGCTTCCGAGAGTTGTGTTTCATCTCCCTGCAATTTTGACAAAACAGGAAAAGATATTCCATCCATAACACCCATTATTTGTTTGGATGGAAGCTGTGCATACCCCTGCGATCTATTATAAAGACCTAAATCTCTTACACTATAAAATTTACCAATCGCTACTGAACATAAATTGTCATGAATCACATCAATAAGTCCCGAAGCCAACATCTTTCCACCAAAGCCAAAGAGATAAGAAAAGGATTCTTTTGACCATACCAAAGAAGGACGCCATTTTGATAGACTCCAGAGCATTACTACATTTACAACACTTCCAACTAAACTTTGAAATACTAAAGCCCAAACACCAAAGCCGGAATATGCCAGTATTATTCCAAATACGCCTGAGATAATACAGTTCACTAAAGAAATCAAAGCAGGTGTTTTATAATTCAAATTACGACTTAATATAGCGTAATGTACTGACTGCAAAGGCGTGAACACCATAGACAGTGCGGACACCTTTAAAATATTACAAAGAATCGGCGTGTTATAAAAATCTGCAATAAAGGGTGAGAAGCAAAATAATGACAAATAGCAAATAAATCCTACAATGAGATTAAAATAGAAAGCTGTACTCAAATCACTTTCTGTAACTTGAGGTTTTCGGATCAATGCTGCACTAAAACCACAGTCAATAAAACATTGAGCAAGTGCGAAAAAGATCAATGGCAAAGCTACTATACCATAATCACTAGGAGACAATATACGTGCAAGAATTATGCTAAATATAAATGCCAGTCCCTGATTCGAGAATTTATTGAAAACTTCCCAATATACAGCTGATCGTGTTTTCTTTTTTAAAGAAGATATATTATCCATTACAATGTCTACTACAAGCCTATGGAAGATAAATATGAAAGGTACTCGAAACAGATACTGAAGTAACCCTTCAACTTCAATCTCCCCTTAATAAAATATAATATTAAATGTAAAACTATCAATTATGACATCATGACTAAATACCTTTTTTAGGTAGGAAATCACATTTCGCCCATTGAGCATTCCCCTCTTACATCAAAGAAACTTCAGGAACAATCAACATAGAAGAATAATTCCCCAACTAACTATTACTTTAAAATCAAGTTAAATAATAGACCTTATCAATAAGTTTTTTACATTACTCCCACTTGGGGGAAAGGGAATCTAATGAAGTAAATGTCCCCAGATGATAATTGAATCAAACAAATGGAGTTTCAAAATCTTTTAACAGGGGATGCTTTGTATCCTTTTCGCTCAAAACAGCTTTGTCTGTAGGGATACGCCAATCGATTCCAAGCGAATTATCCAAGATACTGATGCCACCATCAGCTTCGGGATGATAGAATTCATCACACTTATATTGGAAAACGGCAGTATCTGAAAGCACTGCAAAGCCATGGGCAAAGCCTTTCGGAATAAAGAACTGACGATGATTTTCCTCCGTGAGTTCTACAGCAACATACTGACCATAAGTTGGACTACCTTTGCGAATATCTACAGCCACATCCAGCACTGAGCCTTTAACACAACGAACCAGTTTGCTTTGAGTAAATGGAGGACGCTGGAAATGCAAGCCTCTCATTACGCCATAGCTTGACTTGGACTCGTGGTCCTGGACGAAATTAATTGGGCCGATTTTTTCTTCAAACTCTCGTTGAGAGAAAGATTCGAAGAAATAGCCACGGCTATCTTCGAAAATGCGGGGTTCAATAATGAACACACCATCA
>JAEEGL014353096.1_pt1 | contig 16789 bp, 19 predicted proteins | sample 9134231 | NCBI WGS metagenome assembly JAEEGL01 (sample SAMN16246548, study PRJNA631951) | gut metagenome | biome: gut microbiome; feature: rumen; material: fiber-attached | host: Bos | place: Iran: Karaj | collected 2018-10
CATCTGGGTCTGGCCTTCTAGGAAGGGATGCCTACGCCAGCCTCCAGGCTAACAGGAGATTCCCGGTCACGCCGGGAATGACGGTGAAGGCTGGGGAATGACGATTACCGGAGGGAGGAGTTCCGTGGCAGCAGTCATAGAAGAAACCCAGGGTGCTTTCGGCATTAAGCCTGCATTTGTTGCGCCCTGGGTTTCTTCTATGACTGCTGATCAACAATATGGTCAGTTAACCCATTTGTAGCGGTCGACCAGACGGGGCAGGTAGTTCCATACGCGAGGCTGGTTCAAGGGGTCTATGCTTACCGGATCGAGCTGGCGGAAATATACTACGGATTCGGTTTTAGAGTCGAAAATGATGACTGCCGAATCGAACATATTCTTATAAGTCACAGGTATGACAGAACCCAGGGACAATATGCTCAAAGCGACGTCCCTGACTATCTCACGGGTATAGTTCTTCCGGCTTCGGGTGAATCCCCCGCTGATCACGGCCATTCCGTAACGGTGTCCGCTGGACTTGATGATTTCATTTATCGACTCAGGGATTGGGATGGTCGGAACGAGTTTCTTACGCAAAGGTCTCAATATGTGGTAGAAACCTATCAGTTCCTGAGTGGCGTTTCCCATCAGGATGGCATCGTCTGTAATGTGCCAGAAAGCAGGCTGGGACATTATGGCGGCCTCCACCATCTCAGAAGACTCGCGAGACAGTTCGTCGTCTATAACTACCAGTTCGTCATCTGTCAGATATTCGATGACCGATACCGGCTCCAGGAGCACTATGTCATTGACCGGCTCCTTCAAAGGAGAAGAAGCCTCATATACATTTGCGCAGGATGCAGCGGCAAGTGATACTGCCGCCAGCAATAAAAGAGAAATGCGTTTCATAATTTATTTGATCAGGTTACCGAGAATAGATCGTGTTAACTGACGCAAAGCGGTGGTGGCACCGGCGGAGATTGCCTTGCCGGCGATGTCCTTGGTGGAAGACCGCTTCTTGCCCGTTAGACTCTTGGAAATTTCGTTACCAATGGAGCGAGTGACTGAAGTCACTATAGCTCCGGCCGCGGCTCCGGCAATGGTCTTCTTAGCCTTGGAGGAGCCTTTCTTCTTGGCGGCTGGAGCCTCGCCGTCATCAGCAGCCTTCTTGGCTGCTTTCTTGGCGGCCTTCTCCACCTCCGCGGCCTGCTTCGCCTGCTCCTCTTCAGCCTTCTGCTTGTCGGCCAGCAGAATCTCGAACGCGCTCTCGCGGTCTATCACCTTATCGTACTTTCCGTAGATGCGTGAGCGCTTGATCAGGGCATCCCTCTGACCCTCTGTGATGGCGCCTATCTGGCTGAGCGGGAACAGGATGCGTGCCCTCTGCACCACGGCGGGAGAACCGTCCTCCTGGAGGAACGATACCAGCGCCTCGCCGGTCTTGAGCTCCGTAATCACGTCCTCAGTCTTGAAGTCGGGGTTGACGCGGAACGATTCAGCAGCAGCGCGCACGGCCTTCTGCTCCTTGGGAGTGTAGGCGCGCAGCGCGTGCTGCACTTTGTTTCCGAGCTGTGCCAGCACGGAATCGGGGATGTCGGCAGGATTCTGCGTAACGAAGTATACGCCCACGCCCTTGCTTCGGATGAGGCGTACTACCTGCTCTATCTTGTCTACCAGCGCTTTGGGCGTGTCGTCGAAGAGGGTGTGCGCCTCGTCGAAGAAGAACACCAGCTTGGGTAGGTCCATATCGCCCACCTCGGGGAGCTGGCTGTAAATGTCTGAAAGCAGCCACAGGAGGAAGGTGGAATAGAGCTTGGGGTTCTGCATCAGCTTGTCAGCTGCCAGGACGCTCATAATACCCTTTCCGCCCTCTGTCTGCATAAGGTCGAATATGTCGAAGGAAGGCTCTGCGAAGAACTTCTCGGCGCCCTGAGCCTCCAGCTGCAGCAGTGCCCTCTGGATGGCTCCTACGCTGCCTGCGGTAACGTTGCCGTAGGTAGCCTGATACTCGGCTGCGTGCTCCAGGACGTAGACCACCATAGAACGGAGGTCCTTGAGGTCCAGGATCAGCAGACCCTTGTCGTCAGCCACCTTGAAAACTATCTCCAGTACGCCTGTCTGCACCTCATTAAGGCCCATCAGGCGAGCCAGAAGCTGCGGTCCCATATTGGAGACTGTGGTGCGCATAGGATGACCCTGCTCGCCGAAAACGTCGTACAGTCGCACCGGGCAAGGCTGGAATTCAGGATTCTCGATGCCGAACTCGGCGCAGCGCTTCTCTATGAAAGAGGACATCGCGCCAGTCTGGCTGATACCGCTGAGGTCGCCCTTCATATCTGCCATGAAGCAAGGAACGCCTGCCTGGCAGAAACTTTCGGCCAGAACCTGCAGGGTTACAGTCTTACCGGTACCGGTGGCGCCGGCGATGAGGCCGTGGCGGTTGGCCATCTTTCCAATTATGCTGATAGGACCCTGTGGGCCGTGAGCAACGTATAAACCTTTTTCCTTGTCGAACATATCTATTGTCTTATTTGATTTTCAGCATTGCCTTGCCGCCCTTTCCGTCTATGCAAATCTGCATAGGATTGTCCAGGCGCACGTGGCGGTAATATTCGCCTTCTTCCTTGGCCGGAAGGGCGTCCAGTACACTGAAGTCCAGCAGGTCCTCGTTGGGGCGCGTGTATTGGTCCACATTGATGTAGCCCACGTTGAAGGAGGTCAGGTTCTGGAAGAAATGCGTACCCTGACTGGGATCTATGCGGAAGTCATCCAGTGACGCCTCCACTATGACCTTGGCCTCGGAGATGTCGCTCCACAGCACCGGCACGCCCAGTGACGGGATGCTGGAGCCCCATCGGCCGAAGCCGATGAGCACGTACTGCCTCCCCTCCTTGCGCATCTGCGCATTGAGCGCCGTGATGATCTTTGCAATCTCGCGCGTCTTGAGCGCGTCGAACTTCTCTGGACGAAGGTAGACGATGTCGCGCACGTTCTCTATCCAGCCTGTCCCCAGGGCGCTGCCCGAAGTGAGGAAGGCCCCGGTGGCATCGACCTCGTTCCAGTTGACGACGGCGTTGCGGCTGTCAACCGATATGGGCCTGATCTGCAGCACGTTGAAGAGTTTGCGGTCCTCACTGTCAAGCCTTGCGGCGAATTCTATCTCCACATAGCACTTGATTTCCTTGGCGGCTATATTCATCAGTTCCTGGATTATCTCCACCAAGGGGAAGGTGTTGTAGCGGAGTATCTGGGCGAAGGTCACGTACTTGGGCCCCTCCGGGAAGGTGGAGTCAACTATGCGGCCGTTCTCGAAATCGAAGGTTGAAGCCACGTACTTGAGGTTGCGGAACTTGGTGCATTCGCTGATGGGGATGCGTTCCAGGTTGACGGCGTCGTCAGTTGAAGTCTTGAACCTGTCCGGATGCAGGTCCAGGGCGTACATAAACTGCTGGGTATCCGTCATAGTGAGTTCCGGCGTAGACGTCTGAAGGACGTGCTTGGGATACTTGGGGCAGAAGCGGAGCACCTGGTCACCGTCCACCACGGCCTTTCCGAGGCCCAGCGCCACCTTCACTATTCCATCCCCGGCCTCTTCGTGGCCTATGGGATAGAAGTTCAGGGAGCGGGCCACTCCTGAAAGTGTAGGGAAGAAGTTTCCATTGTCCTCGCTTCCGCAAATTTCCTGGATTATGATTCCCATCTTCTCCTCCGAAATCACGTTGCCTGTGGCCTGGATGTATGAACGGGAAGAGGCGTAGTAAACCGAGGCGTAAACGCTCTTTATGGCCTTGGAAAGGAGCCTTATCTGCTGGTCCCGGTTGGCTGAGTGGGGAATCATATAGGTTGAATAGACTCCTGCAAATGGCTGATAATAAGAATCTTCCAAAACGGAGGAAGACCTGATTGCCAGCGGTTTGTGGGAATATCGCAGGAAGACGTCAAGCGCGTCTATGAGTTCCTGCGGCAGACGGGAGGACACGAACTCCGACAGGATTTCGGCGTCCGAGAGGTCTGCGTCTATTACGTATTTGAGGCCGTTGTCGTGAATGAAACGGTCGAAGAATTCGGTGGTGATAACCATTGTGCGCGGCACCATAACGCGCACGTTTCCCCAGCGGTCATACAGGTTGTAGCGCTGGAGAATCTGGTACATAAAAGCCAGGCCGCGGGCCTTGCCTCCCATAGAGCCGCTGCCCACGCGGGAGAACCAGATGGCATCGTTGAAGGAATCCGGATCGAAACTTGCCACAACGCCGAGGCCCTGGTTGATTCGATAGTCCTTCACTACCGTCTTCAGGTTCTTGCGGTGCATCTCGATGGAGTCGTCCTTGTCCACGTCCATCGCGGCGAAGGCCTTGCTCAGGGAGAACAATCCCCTGGCCTTGAGCCACTTGGACATATAGTTTGTCTTGGCGAGGTTGCGGAGCTCGTCGTCGCTTATGGTCCTGATGATACGCTCCAGGCCCAGCAGGTCGCTGGCGCGGGCTATTTCCTCGCCGGTGGTCTTGTTGTGAAGGACGAAGTCTCCGAAGCCGAACTCGGAGCTGATGTAGTCGCTGATGGCCTGGGTGAGGATCTTGGACTGCTTCATCACGAAGCCTACGCCCAGCTCCTTTGCCACCTCGCGCATACTCTCCTGCGAAGACTGCATCAGGATGGGCATCCTGGGGTTGTCGGCGCGGATGAGTTTGCAGAGGTCGACGCCGGCGTCCAGCTTCTCTGAACTCATAGGGTCTCCCTTGTGCAGGACGAAGCCTATGTCGGAGATGACTCCGAGCAGATTGTCCTTGTACTGGGAATACAGCTCGACGGCGTCCTCGTAATTGGTGGCCATCAGGATCTTGGGGCGGGAGCGCTTACGCAGCGCCTGCTGCTGTTCGTTGAGAGCCTCGGAGGCGGAAGCGCTGTTCTGCTGCAGGATTATCTTGTAAAGCATCGGGAGATAAGTGGAATAATAGCGCACCGAATCTTCCACCAGGAGGATGGCCTGGACGCCCACCTGCAGCACGTCGTGCGGGGCGTTGAGCTTGTCCTCCAGGAGCTTTACGATTGCAATTATCAGATCCGTGGAGTTGTTCCAGCAGAAAACATAATCCAAGGCGGAGGAGTCCGCCTCGGATATCTGCCTGTATATTTCCTTGGAATAAGAACAAAGCAGTACGATAGGAGTGTTGGGATCGATTTCCTTCATCTTGCGGGAGAAGTCGAAGACGTTGAGCTCTCCCACATTGTACATTGTGATTATGAGGTCGAACCTCTCCCCTCTTTCAGCCATCTCCAGGGCCTCGATGGTAGATTCGGCCCTGACGAAGGAAGGCTGGTTGCTCAGGTTCAGCTCCAGGTACTCCCGGGAGATCTTGGGCTCTATGCGCCCGTCCTCTTCCAGGGAGAACGTATCGTAATTGTTACAAACCAGAAGGATCCGGCGGATCCTTCTGGACATTAACGAACTGCTTTCGATTGTATTTTCAACCATAAAAATTATACAACGCCCTGGTCAACCATTGCGTTGGCAACCTTTATGAAACCGGCGATGTTGGCACCCTTCACATAGTTGATGTAGCCGTCTTCCTCCGTGCCGTACTTGACGCAGGCAGCGTGGATGTCGGACATAATCCTGTGAAGCTGGGCGTCAACCTCTTCGGAAGTCCATTTCTGGCGGATGGAGTTCTGGCTCATCTCAAGGCCTGAGGTGGCGACTCCGCCGGCGTTGGAAGCCTTTCCGGGAGAGTAAAGGATCTTTGCCTGATGGAACACGGCGATAGCATCCGGCTCGCAAGGCATGTTGGCTCCCTCGGTTACGCAATAGCAGCCGTTCTTAACCAGGAGGAGAGCCTCTTCCTTGTTGACCTCGTTCTGAGTGGCGCAAGGCATTGCGATGTCGCAAGGGATGCTCCAAGGACGCTCGTCCGGGAAATACTTGGCGTTAGGGTATTCTTTTACATATTCTTTGATACGCCCGCGGATAACGTTCTTGAGGCGCTTTACATAATTGATCTTATCCTGGTCGATTCCGTCCGGGTCATAGATGAATCCGTTGGAATCTGAGAAGGTGACAACCTTTGCACCCAGCTGGGTGGCCTTCTCTGCAGCGTGCTGGGCAACGTTTCCAGAACCGGAGATTACCACGGTCTGGCCCTTGAAGGACTTGCCGCGGGTTGCCAGCATATCCTGTGCGAAGTAGCAGGCGCCGTATCCGGTAGCCTCAGGACGAAGCAGGCTTCCTCCCCAGGCGAGGCCCTTTCCGGTAAGGGTTCCGGTGAACTCGTCGCGGAGACGCTTGTACTGACCGAACATATAGCCGATCTCCCTTCCGCCTACGCCGATGTCTCCTGCAGGGACGTCAGTGTCCTGGCCGATGTGCCTCTGGAGCTCTGTCATGAAGCTCTGGCAGAAACGCATAACCTCGTTGTCGGACTTGCCTTTAGGGTTGAAGTTGGATCCTCCCTTGCCTCCTCCCATAGGAAGGGTGGTAAGGCTGTTCTTGAAGGTCTGCTCGAAGGCGAGGAACTTGAGGATGCTCAGGTTCACGCTGGGATGGAAACGGATGCCTCCCTTGTACGGACCAAGGGCGCTGTTCATCTGGATGCGGTAGCCTTTGTTGATCTGGATTTCTCCTTTGTCATCAACCCAAGGAACGCGGAACATAATTACACGCTCCGGTTCTGCAATCCTTTCAAGGACTTTGAGTTCTTTGAGGTAGGGGTAAGCCTCGATGTAAGGGGCGACGCTCTCGACAACCTCCCTTACTGCCTGATGGAATTCTTTCTCACCCGGGTTGTTGGCAATGATGTTTGCCATGAAAGATTCCACGTAGTTTTTTGTGTTCTGGTCCATAAGATAATACACTTAAGATTTTAGTAACTTACAAATATAAAAAAATCTATTCTTTTTCAAGCCGGTCCAGGACCTTTTTATTCTGGATGGTTCCGATGAGTCCTATGACGAACATAACGCCCGGCAGCAACGCTCTCTTAAGCATTGGAGCTGTGGACGATACGTCCAGGACCCTGGACACCAGGAGCACCAGCCCGGCAACGCCTACTACCAGCCAGAGCCACGCAAACAGCTTGATATGTCTGATTTGTCTTTGCTTTTCTTCCTGTTCCATATCTATATCCAATTGATGTATAAATATAGGAATTTCTCGTATATTTGTATAAACAAAAACACTACAGCCATGCAAAAGAAATTATATAGAGAAAAGCAAGGACGCAAGCTTCTGGGCGTATGTATGGGAATCGCCAATTACTTCGATCTGGATCCCACCCTCATCAGGCTCATCTGGATTATCTCCATTTTCTTCTTCGGCGGAGGAATCCTCGCATATCTGTTTGCAGCCCTAGTCCTCCCGGAAAGACCCACCGAGGACATAGTGAAATAAATCAACCTGACTGGCCGGTCTTTGCCGGCTTTTTTTATATGAAATACTTCAGCAGATATCCGATTACGTGCGCGGAGATGGATGCGCAATACCGCCTGACGGTGGACGGGGTGATGACGTTTCACGAGGACGCCGTGGCTAAATACCTGACTACGCTTAACCTGGCGGCCTTCGACCTGCAGAGGAACTTTGGCAACACCTGGGTCATCACCGAAATCAATATGGACCTTAAAGAGACTCCGGCCCTGTGGGCCCAGGACGTGGAAGTGGCCGTGTGGCCCAGCGAGGTGTCGGCGTTCCGCGTCTGGTTCGAGTTCGAGGCCAGGGTGGCCTCGAGGGAGAGCACGACCGAGGGCCAGGGCGGCCAAGGCAGCCGCGGCGGCAGGGTGATGGCGCGAGGAAACAGTTGCTGGTCCACCATTTCCGTAGCAGAGAGGAAGGTGGTCCCCTGCGGGGACCTCTTACCCGCGGAGGAAGTGGTGGCGGAACTGGCCGCGGGGCCTCACCGGAAGCGGGGCCTGGCCCAGCGAAGCGGCCAGCCCACCGCGTCGTTCGGCCACACGGTCAACCTGATGGACCTGGATATGAACGGCCATACCAACAACCGCAGGTATGTGGCAATGGCTCTCAGCTGCTTCGACAAAAAATTCCTGACCGGCAACCGGCCGGATTCACTGAATATCCGCTTCGTCAAGGAATCCCGGCTGGGAGACGCACTGACAGTGGCCTCCTACCCTTTGGAGGACGGAGAAACGAATAAGGAAAATCTACAGAAATCCGCAGGCCAGGCGACTTTCCTGGGCCAGGTGACAAACGCCGCGGGCGATGAAATCTGCCGCGTGTGCAGTCACTGGACTCCCAAGGAGCCGGCCCACGATATGCCGGTGAACAATCCCGTCAGAAACCCCTAGAAGCACCTCTGCTTGCGGCCGTTCTTCCGGCAGTGGTCTATGTCGCCGCAGCGGTAGCAAAGCTCGTTGTTGCAGGCGCCATCTTTATCGAAGCAGGACAGTATATTCCCAACTGTAGTTTCGGCAATGTTGTTGAGAGCCTCCGTAGTCAGGAAAGCCTGGTGCGAGGTGACGATGACGTTGGGCATTGTGATGAGGCGGGAAAGGAGTTCATCGTCCAGGATATGTCCGGAACGGTCCTCGAAGAAGATGTCGGCCTCCTCCTCGTACACGTCCAGGCACGCGGCGCCTACCTTTCGGGCTTTGATGCCCTCGAGCAGGGCCTCCGCATCTATCAGCGCTCCCCTGGAGGTATTCACAATCACTATGCCCTTCTTCATCTTGGCTATGGCGTCGGCATTTATGATATGCCTTGTAGCGTCTGTCAGCGGGCAGTGCAGGGAAATGATGTCGCTCTTTTCAAACAACTCATCCAAAGACACATAGTTAATTCCAAAGCCCTCTGCGGGAAACTTGTCATACGCTATGACATTCATCCCGAAGCCCTTGCAGATATCTATGAATATACGGCCGATCCTTCCGGTACCCACAACACCCACCGTCTTTCCGTGAAGGTCGAATCCGGTTAGTCCGGCAATGGAAAAATTGAAGTTGCGCGTGCGGTCGTACGCCTTGTGGATGCGGCGCACTGATGTGAGCAGCATCGCCGCAGCGTGCTCCGCAACCGCGTATGGCGAATATGCAGGCACGTGCGTCACGTGCACCTTCTTATAAGCGTGCCTTACGTCCACGTTGTTATAACCCGCGCACCGCAGGGCAATCATCTTCACACCGAATTCATACAGCTTGTCTATTACCGCGGCATTCACGGTATCGTTCACGAACACGCACACGGCATCGCAGCCCCTGGCCAGTTCCACGGTATCTTCCGTCAACTTGGTTTCCAGGAACTTATACTCCACATTGTGAAGTTTTCCATAAAGTTCGAACGACGGTCTGTCGTACTCCTTTGTATCGTAAAAAGCTACTTTCATCTTATCAGTTTGGGTTAAAAAAACTATTTATACAACCTCCGTAAGGAGGCCAGTGACTGAGTCTATGATAAAGCCGCGGACCACCACGTCGGCCGGCACCAGAGGATGGTTCACCACGGCGGCCACGGTCCTGCGGACGGAGGCCTCCGTATCGTGAAAGCCCTCCAGCCACTCCTCAATCCCCCGTTTCTCCCACTCTTCCAGCGTCTGCGGAGCAATCCCCCGCTCCAGCATATGCGGCTTGAATTCGCCATAACTCATATGGCACGCCCCGCACGTGGAGTGATGCACGACCATCACCTCGTTCACGCCCAGCTCATAAATGGCCACCAGCAAAGACCGCAAAGCAGAATCCGTCTCCGACAGCACCAGCCCTCCCGCATTCTTGATAATCTTTGCGTCGCCGTTGCGAAGCCCCAACGCGCGCGGCAGCAACTCAGTCAATCGCGTATCCATACACGTCAGCACCGCCAACCTCTTGGCGGGATATTTATCCGTGACGAAGGGCTCATACCCCTTCTCCGCCACGAACTTCCTGTTGTATTCAAGTATAGAGTCAATCATACCATAAAGTTAGTAATTTCTCAGGGAAAATAGCGCGACGTCTCCAATTAAATTTGGCAATTTTTATTAAATATTGCCAAGAATTATTATATTTGCGAAAAGTCAGAATATGAAATATACAGTTATCATATCACAGAAAATGCAAGAAGTTGAAAGACTGCTTCTGGACTCCTTTGTTGGTATGGACCACTGTATTACGGAATCTGGCAGGAACCTTATCGTAGAGGTTCCCAAGAGCATGTGTCCTCAAGTCCGTGTTGAATTGAAGCGTTCATTCCAAGACGTTGCATTAATGCGCAATGCATATCAACTTATCCAAGACCTTCACGACTTCATACTGGTTAAACCTCTCATATCTGAATCTCCGATATACAAAGAAAACGGAGTTTACACCCCGGAGTTGGAAAAACTATTAGTTGACCACCAGTCTGACAAAGAATTCTCCCACTTGGATGACATATCAATCCAAAAGGAATATCAAAGAGCTTTTGAACTATATGACATCAACACCTCCCGCCTTCTCAGATATGCAACAAGAAAAGGGAAAAAGGAAGAAGTTCTGAACCGTATTCAAAAAATAGACTGCACCCGGGTTGGAATAGTCCACAAAATCCAAGATCTCTTCCGCAACGAACCTATAAACAAAGCCTGGTTATTCGGTTCTTTCTCAAGAATGGAGGAACAGCCTGATAGCGACATAGATATATTGATCGACATTGACTCTACGGCTTCCGTAGGCCTTTTATACTACGCCGGAATGATTGATAAACTGGAGAGCCTACTGGGGAGAAAAGTAGATCTCATAGCTCAGGGATCCGTCAAGCCTTTCGCCCAAGAAAGCATTAATCGCGATAAAGTTCTTATCTATGAGAGAGCCTGAAAGAGATTCCGGCAGATTAAGAGATATTATTCAGGCCGCGGATAACATTTTGTCTTTTACTGAGGGTCGTTCCAGAGAAGAACTTCTTTCTGACAAACTGCGGTATTATGCTGTGGTAAAAAACGTAGAAATAATAGGCGAAGCCGCCTATATGCTCTCCCCTAATTTCAAGAATAAGCATCATCATATTCCGTGGAACAACATTATAAAAATGAGGCACGTATTAGTTCATGGATACGCAACAATACTTCCCCAAATACTATGGCAAACAGCCTTAGTAGATGTTCCCTTACTAAAGAAACAGATTGAGGATCTTCTATAAGATATAAGGCTACAGAACTATCACAAGGCCGGCGACCAGTGAGGCCGGGACGGCCAGCAGCATTCCTATGAGGGAGCCCTTGATATGGAACCAGTAGTCGTGATAATCGGCCACCATGTCTTCTGTCCCAGGGATCACAAAATGCTTGTCGTGACAGAACCAGAAGCAGTCCAGAACCAGGGCGTCGAACCAGTTCACCACGCACCAGAGAGCATACGCCGTAAGCGCTCCGCTCCAAAAAGTATTGCAGCCGTTCACATACTTCACCAGCAGCCCCAGAAGCACGCCAAACACCAGTATAGCAGTTATCTTCTTGACATAGAAAACAGTCCCTCCCGGCTTGTTGCCGGCATCTACCAACCCCAGTTTGTCGCACCGTTCAATAATGGCCGGCGGATAATTGAAGATGGTCTTGATGGGATTTCTGGACATCAGGAACACAAAGAGTGTGAACACCCCGCAAGCTATGACGGACTCAATTATGAAGGTCATACTAAGAAGCTTTTCGATGTTAAATGTAAGCAAAATGGCCGTAAAAGAAAAGACTACTACCTCGAGGAATAGGTATACGGCACCTTGTGCTCATCCAGGAAGCGGACAATTGCGTCCAGGGAATTGCTCTGCTTCTTGATCAAATGAGCCTTGATCCATCTGACCACATCGGCGTCGCTGCGGGCCCCGATGGCTAGTTTCAGATCCTTCTCGGAGATATCCATCAGGTATTCATCCACCGCATAGATGGTATCCCCTTCTTCATCCCAGTCCTCGATATATCTATAAACCGTGAAGCCATCCTTCACCTTAGTCACCGTCACTCCGTCGGTCTTGCCCCGACTCCTGTTTGACGCGAGAGTCCATTCACCATTCATCGTAATGCATTATAATATGTGACAAATAAAAAGAGTAAGATGTCCCGCTGGCGGCCAACTGCCCCCTAATGCGTGTCCGTCGTCCCAATATTCGGGACAAGGGGCGGAATGATGCGTTACTCCCGGCGGAGGGCCTGCAGGAGGTGGTTATTCCAGAGGGATTCGATCTTGGCGGCGATCTCCGGGGCGACCTCAACACCGGCTTTGCCGCTGGCCCAGTGGACTTCGGGGATGGCCTCGATGAGCCGATGCGTCTTCAGGACAAGGTCGGAAGTGGGGTTCACCACCGATTCCCATTCCATCTTCATATACCAGGTCTTGCGGCCCTGGCCGGACCAGTCTTCGCCCAGGAAAGGCTCAGAGGTAAAATGCCCCATACCTACTATGCCTGTGGGCTTCTCCCGGCCGACTTTAACAAAGACGAACTTGTCGCCGGCGTGGGCCTTTTCGTGCTCAAAGACACTCCAGTCAAAGTCATTGGGAGAGCGGTCCCATTCATCTAAAGACGTCAGGGCGTTATCTCCTTGCGGGAAGTTGAATTCATCCAGGAACCGATCTAGTTTGTAGCTGGAAAAATAAGGGTTCCAATAGAGAAGAAAAGTAGCCATATCCTTATGATCATTAATTATTTATACAAATCTGCGGCAGTCTGGTGATGGCGCTTCACCTCGTCGGCAAGCCAACTTGGCTCAAGCACTTTCACTGCTGCGCCCCGCGCCAGCAACGGAGTATAGAAGTCCTCAGTGGGGCGCAGCGTCAGCTCGAAATCGGCGTAGCCGTCGCCCTGAGCCAACTCACGCTGGCTGGCGTGCAGAGGCAGGTCGCGCAGGCAGTTCGCCTCCTTGCCGAAGGCGCGTATGACTACGCGCTCCACCGGCACCTCGGCGTCCCGCACAATCCCGTAGCACTCCCGGAACCACCCCGCGGGGTCAAAGTCCTTTGGGTACTTGAACTTCTCGTCCGTAACCTCCAACTCCACTATGCGGTCGAACGCCAGCGTGAACAGGTTGGCCGTGGGCTCCGGGAACTTCACAAGTGCATACCACCTCCGCGAAAACAGCTTCACGAAGTACGGCTCCACCTTCATCGACGATTCCCACGCATCGTCCCCATAGCGGCGATAGCGCACCTTCACCCGCACTCCCCTCTTCATCGCCTCGATGAACTTGTGCAGATTGTCTCCGTCCGAAGGGATGCGCTCCAGCAGGATGCGGTCGCTCACGCCCTTGCTCTCCGCCAGCTCCCTGTTGACCGCCAGCGTGGACAGCATCCAATTCTGGATGGAGTCCTCCTCCAGCACCTCCTCGTTGTAGATGTAGTAGCGGAAGCCGTCCTTCTTGTCGCATTCTATGACGATGCCGAACATATCCAGGATGGCGTCGCGATGCCTGTTGAAAGTGCTGCGCGCTATGCTGACGCCCTCCGACATCTCCGTGCGGAGCCAGCGCTCGTTGATCTCGCTCAGCGTGAGCCGCCCGGCCCTGTGGATGGTATCCACCAGCCAGATGTATTCTTGGAAGAGGGCGTAAGATTTCATTGCAAATCAGTTCTTTACAAAGATAGCATTATAATCTACTTTTCATCTTTGTCGTAATACTCCTCGGAGAGTTTCTTACGGATCTTTTTGCGCTCTTCGGCCGACATTGGGGCGCCAAGAGTACAGGCGCAGGCATCGGCCATCCTGTCATAGTAACGGGTCTGGGCGCTGTTTTCGTTGGCAAAGACGCCCTTAGTGCCTTCGGGCGTCGCCTCCCACACCACCGTGTTGGAAATGGAGATTTTAGTCGCAATGCTGACCACGTCCTCCCCTGCTCCAAGGAAGGAGAACATCCAGCCGTCTTCCTTGCAGTCCTCGATGAGTTTTTGCACGGCGAGGCCAGTCCATTCCCTGGAACTGTTCTCATAGCCGTCAGTGATGATGGTCACCAGCACCGCCGCGTCCTCAACGCCATTGATGTCCGCCTTGAGCTTCTTCACAGTTGTGCCGATGGCGTCGAAAAGCGGCGTGCTGCAGCAAGGATCGTACATCTTCTTGGTAAGTTTGCCAGCGTCCTTTATGGGCGTCTTGTCGTAAATCATATCGATTCCGCAGCCACAGAATGCCGCCAGGGACACGAAGTGCTCCTGCGTGTCCAAGTGCTTCAGCTGAGCTGCGCGGATGGTGCCAAGCGTCTCGTTATAGCCGTCGATGGCATCTTTGCGGATGGACTCCATAGAGCCCGACTTATCCAGGATAACCAGGTTGTAAACCTGAGTCTTCAAAGCGGTGTTTTCAGTGTTTTCAGTCTTTTCCATAATCGATTGTATTAGTTTCTGGAACAAAAGTACCGGCCGGTTGTCCCATTTTGCGGTACAGGATGGAAAAGATTTCAGAAAGGGCTTTGATGTCAATATTATTATATATCTTTGCAACAGAATCAGAAATGATTTTAGCCATTCTACGGATTGGCGGAACAGATTTCCTTTTTTGGAAACTTCTGAGTGTGATAGGGAGGCTTTGGCCTCCCTATATTCTTTACCATTCTTTCTTTAGGTTCTTCCCATCATAACTCCAAACATTGGTAATAGGCCTCCCGAATTTGGGGTCACGGAGTTTATTCATTATTTGTCTTCTTATGTGATTCGAATGAATAGATGAATCTCGAGTATCTATAATAATAGAATCTGACTGTAACGACCCGCGCCGGAGCATATCGCTCAAATTACTAGGTTTGAACGGTCTTGTAAAACTCTCGTATTCGATAAATAAAACGTCACCCCGCTGATTAACTACTTTAAAGTCGGGGCATTTCCTATAGTATCTAGTCCCTTTTAGGCCAGAGAAAATGTAATCATAATTGGGGTCTTTAATACTTGATATCCTTGGAAGTATATACACCCTCCTACCTATATGCTTTGCTATCCAGCTTGCTATGTTCTTCAAGTCGTCAATATCCTTCTCATTGTAGTCCCCATCGTATATGTAAACATCCCCCTCAGGAAACCGGGCAATGATCTTCGCCATCAGAATCTCTCTTTTCATATCTTCTGCTTTAGGTCGGGTAAGGTATGAAAACGTATCCGTGTACAGAAAAAAGAAACGTTTAACACCCCTACAATCCTAAATAACAACACCTAAGAAAGTGTCCGACAGACAGAAAAAAGATCCGGGACGCAAAATGCGCCTAACGGTCCAAGATGTGGGACGTTGGGCGCGATCGATCCAAAAAGAAAGCCGTCAGGCGAATTCACGGAGAAAGGGCAGGTAGTTGCCTTCGGGGTTATGACGGAGGCCGGTGCGGTAACCGTCAAGGATAGCGAAATCTATGAGCCGGTAACAGTCAATGAATTCGTCCTCCTCTATGACCTGATAGAATAACTTTGCGATGTGCGCCGGCGGATTCGCGAAAGCTCCGCAGCCGAAGGCGCTGAGCACCAGCGAATCGTGGTCGTTGGCAAGGCCGATGCGCAAGATGGTGCGCATCTTGTCAAGAGTGATGTCAACCTCTCGCTGGAGCATCATCCCATCGTCGTCAATGCGCGGCCCATTCAGCGCCGCAACAGAGATGACTGGTATATTGTAGGGCCGCGCCTCCAGCATCGAGCCTTCATCCTCGGGCCCTCGGAAGAAGGTCACGATGCCGCTGTACACGCCGCCGAAGCGCTCGTCCATAGGGTACTGTGCTTCTGCCGGCTTCAGCCCCAGCCCCGGGTACTCCCGTACGCGCCCCTCGGAGAACTGGTAAAGAGACTGCACTAGATTGCTGCGTCGGCACAAGTTCTCCTCCTGGGCGCCGGAGCCATACTCCACCAGGCCCCCAGGCGTATAAAGGTCCGCAAGATTGAGCATAGCCGGATTGTACCCTGCGTCGATAAGCGCCTTCGCCGCCAGGACGCAGTCCTTGTTCTCCACGCGCACCTCCGTGGGTACGATTTCAAAGCCTGCGGCAAGATCCACATCGCGCCGAAAATAAGTGAAGCGGTCGCTGTACATCTTAGCAGCAGCCATAACCTCCCCCACAGGCGGCAGCTTCACTTTGCTACCGTCCGACGCCATATACCACCCCTGGCCTATAAGATCCAGCGTGGAATTGAAAATGTCTATTCTTTGTGCATGCTTATCCATTGCATAATTGTTAATTGTTATAAATATAGTGAAAATAAAAGAAGGCCATCCGAGGATGGCCCTCCGGAGCAAAAGCTCCTACGGAGATGTAGGTGCAGCACCGGTCAGAGACCGATTAGGCCTTGGTTTAAACTAATGTTTTCGCCAATGGGCTTTCACGTGTATTCTTTTTCCGTTTTGCACTCTCCAATAGGAGCGCACGAAAACGGGCCTGGCACATGTACCTTGTACAGTGAGGTGAATGATGATAAGACCTATTGTGAACATTTATAGATTATTAAGTAAGTGGGATCCTCTCATTGACAACCCTGGCCATCTCCGTTAATCAAAAAAAAAGAGCACCGCTCCCTCCCGGGTGGCAATGCTCTTATGTTCACAACAGGTCGATCTCACGACCTTAATAATCTTGCTTTTGCAAATATACAGATTCTTTCCATAAAACCAACTCCTTTCTGAAAAACAATCGGCGCATCTCCCGACGCGCCGTCTTCAATAGAAATTTCGCTTAAATCCTAAACCTATGTGCAAATTACATTATTGAGGTCTAAACCTATCAACCGTAATTTTCTGTTGCAAAGGTACGGCCCCCATTTGTCAACTTTTGACAACCACAATATTAAATTTACTTTTATTAGTTATAGCCATTTATTGCTTTCCAACAACTTATACAAGTTTTTCATATATTTGTAATAGTAAGATTTACCCCATATGGCAAACGAAATTAAAGAGTTGATGCACGAG
>JAEEGL010727730.1_pt1 | contig 16788 bp, 9 predicted proteins | sample 9134231 | NCBI WGS metagenome assembly JAEEGL01 (sample SAMN16246548, study PRJNA631951) | gut metagenome | biome: gut microbiome; feature: rumen; material: fiber-attached | host: Bos | place: Iran: Karaj | collected 2018-10
GGGCAGGGGCTCGCAGCCGAAGTCCTCGCAGAGCTGGAAGAACTCAAAGAAGCCCAGACCGTAGCTCTGGTAGTAGTCGGGGAAGTAACGGCCCGTGAAGGTGTAGTGCCAGCGGTTCTCGTTCAGCGGGCGGTTCTCGACGGGGCCTACGCTGTTCTTCCACTGGTAGCGCGTCTCCAGGTCGGTACCCTCGACGATGCAGCCGCCGGGGAAGCGGAAGACGCCGGGACGCATGTCGTTCAGGGCCTGTGCCAAGTCCTGACGCATGCCGTTCTCACGGCCTTTCCATGTGTTGACGGGGAATAGCGAGACGTGCTCCACGTCGGTCACAGCCTTCGAGTCGGCCCACACGCGGAGGTGCGCCTTGGCGAAGGTTCTTTTCGGCTTGATAATCGTGGTGTATTTCTTCCACTCCTTGCCGCTGACGTCGACGCTGGCGTTACCCAACTTCTGGTCGTCGCTCATGGTGGCGTTGTCGACGAGGTCAATCCACAGCTTGGCCGTGCCGCCGTCGGGCACGCGGGCCCAGACCGAGAAGCGGTACTCCTCGCCGCCCTTGACGCCCATGCCGAAGAAGCCGTGGTTCTCAATCATCGTGTGCTTGTCGCGGTGGTCGGCAGGAGCCAGACGCACATAGTGGGGATTGCGCTCGAAGGGACCATCATCCTTTAGCGTCACCTTGCCAGAGATGTCCCAGCCGGCGAAGGCGTTGGGGAACTCAAACGAGCGGTTCATCACCAGCTCGGCATAGAGGCCGCCGTCGGCAGCGTAGTTGATGTCCTCGAAGAAGATGCCATACATCGTTGACTGTACGGGAGCGCCCGTCTTCGTCGTCTTAATGTCCAGGATGTGGTCGGCAGCGAGTGCCGTCACCGATACCATGAGGATGAGGGCACATGCCGTCAATTTTTGTCTCATTTGTGTGTTGTTTTTTTAGTTAGTAATGTTTTTACGGTACAAAATTAGTTAAAAACTGGAGAAAATGCAAGGAATTTAGAAAAAATGAAGTATATTTGCAAAAAATAATAAACTAAAACAGTACTTTTTATGAAAACAATCTTGATAGCTGAAGACAATGAGAGCAATTTTATCCTGATGACCTACATCCTGAAGCGTGACTATCAATACGTGAGGGCCAAGAATGGTAAGGAGGCAGTGGAAATGGTGGAAAAGGGCGGCATAGACGTCGTGCTGATGGACATCAAAATGCCTGTGATGGACGGACTGGAGGCGACGAAAGCCATCAGGGAGAATCATCCCGACCTGCCCATCGTAGCCCTGACGGCCAATGCCTTCGACAGCGACCGCCAGCTTGCTCTCGAAGCAGGATGTACCGAGTTCCTCTCGAAACCCGTCAGTCGTGAGAAATGTCTGAACACGCTTTCGAAACTACTGAATTAATACAACCTTTCATAATAATATATGATGAAACTAAGAACGGTCATGCTGGCCACGTTGTTGACGGTGGTCGGTCACTATGCTGACGCCAATACCACCTTCACGAAAATCAAACAGGTGACGGAGCCGGTAGTGATTACTCAGAACTATGATTATGTCATCACTGTAGACGATCCCATTGGTGAGGGCGGCTCGGTGAACATAGTCAATACCGACCATGCTGTCCTCATCTTCGAGAAGGTGAAGCCGTCGGCAGCCAAGAAGTACCTGTCGAAGGTGCTGATTAACGGCGAAGCTGCCGTGGACGGCACCAACTGCCAGTTGAAGCTCTACAACCGCGGCTCCATCGTCCTGCCCTATGGCAACAGCTTCAAGCCACTGACCGTCTACTCCGAGCAGAACTTCGGAGGCGATGCCGTCAACGACTTCGGACTGGAGAACAGCGGCGGCTATATGAACACCCTCAGCGCGACGAAGCTGAACAACAAAATACGGTCGTTCAAGCTGAAGCGCGGCTACATGGTGACGTTCTCCACGCTGCCTGAGGGCCGTGGCTACAGCCGCTGCTTCATTGCTGCCTACGGCGATGTGGAGGTAAGCACTCTCCCGTTGGTGCTCGACCAGAAGATTTCCTCGTACCGTGTGTTTAAGTGGTACGATGCGGGCAAAAAGCAACTGGCCAATGAGATGAATCTGAAACCGTTGACCGCCCTGAATGTCCAGAGCAGTTATGACTGGGGACAAGGTAATGACAGCTTCTTGCCAGACTTTGAATGGGTGCCAAACCATATCTACGAAGACTGGCCTTCGTCGTCCACAATTGGTGGCACCAATCAGTCGCCACACACAAAGAATAACAACGAGCCCCGCAACTCGTCCGATGACCATCCCCAGGATCTTCAGACAATCCTCGGCAACTGGGAGAATATGATGCGTACAGGCCTGCGTCTCTGTTCGCCTGCTTCTTGGGATGGCAGCGACTACGACAACGCAACGGGATTCCTGGCACAGTTCCTCGACTCTGTCGATGCCCGTGGCTGGCGCTGCGACATCATTGACCTGCATTGCTACTGGCCAGAGGGCAAGTTCAACAATTTACATAACTGGTCTGACAAGTATAAGCGTCCCATTTGGATTTCCGAGTGGTGCTGGGGAGCCTCCTGGAACAATAACGGAGCCTTCGCATCTGGCGTGACGAAAACTCAGGTCAGGAATGCCCTTCAAGGCATCTGTACTAAGCTGAACGACTGGGAATACGTGGAACGCTACTACTACTGGAACGGCGAGGCAGTCATCTCCAGACTCTATGATTATAATGATAATCCCAAATATACCATCTATGATAATGGTCTGACACCAGCCGGCGAATACTATGCCGAAATGACGTCGCCGATAGCCTATAATGGCAAGTACGACTTCGTTCCCAAAACACCTAAACAGAAGATGGCTGGCCAGTTCGCCGTTGCCTACGACAAGCAGGAGCATAAGGCCACGCTGACGTGGTACGACTATAACGGCGAATACAACAAGGCAATGACCGTGGAGCGTACAGACGACGGTGGAACGACCTGGGTGACGCTCGATACGATAGCACAGAAGGAGACTCCCTCCACCTATACCTATGTCGACGACAAGAATGCTCGCGACGAGGTAGGCTACAGGATACACATCCTCGACATGGACGGCACGGAGCGGAATACGGCTGTCATCTATGCCAAGCTGGACAACCCGGAGACGGGCGATGCCATCACCGTGAACGGCCAGTCGCTCTATGTCGGCGGTAACATCCTGACCAATGGCGACTTCAGCCAGGGCGTCACCGGATGGATATCGGGAACGGGTGAGACGCTGGCACAGCCATACTTCCAGGTGATACCCTCTGGCGGTCTTGACGGCAGCGCTTACCTGCAGGCATACGGCAACAAGGGCGCCAATGATGCTGCGTCTATCAAGACCTACGTCACCGTACATCCTAATACCTACTACTATCTGAAGTGCGATTCGCGCAATGGCGGCAGCAACGTCGCCGTCAATGTCAGTCCCGACACGAACTCCAATGGTACGCAGGTGGCCCTCATCCCTAACCAAAAAGAGTGGAAGAGCCAGTACGTCACCTTCAACAGCGGTGAAAACAACTACGCCGTGCTGTCGTTCAGTATGCTTGGCGCCAAAGCCCAGTTCGATAACCTGGAGCTCAGGACGATGTTTGCCACTCAGGAGGGGGCACAGGCTGACGGTGAAGCCTGCCAGGAGGCTTACGATAACTGGAAGGCCGAGGTGGACGCCTTCAACCAAAAGAATTGGCTCTACAACCAGATTGACTCGCTGGTGCACGTTGCCAACGTTATCTGTGGACTGGGACTGTCGGTCACTGACCAGCTGAATCAGTTGATCCTGACTGCGCAGCGTGCTGAGACGGTCGAAGCGATGACCGCGGGCTGCGAGGCGCTCCGCGCAGCCGTTGAGCAGGTGATGCCCTCGGTAGCCTCTTCCGTGCAGCCCCAGTCGCCCAATTTCGCCTCTGCGACAGGATGGACCACCAAGGCCGGTACCTACAAGGGTGGCGATCAGAAGGTAAGTTCAGCGGGCGGCAAGACCTGCTGGAACGCCTGGTGGGGCGGTGTTAGCGCCTCCGAGGGCGAGGCCCAGACGATGGAGGTCACGCAGACGGTGACCGGTCTCGAAGAAGGACTCTACGCTCTCGAGTGTAAGGCCTCGACGGAGCATTTCTGCCTGAGCGACCAGCATGGCTACATCGTCAGCGGAACAGAGACCGTCGTGACACCGAACCTGACTTACGACTACTGGGACCTGGCCTCCAAGCTGGGTTGGAAGGGCAATATCTGGCAGACGCTGACCACACCGCCCGTCTATGTAGAGAAGGACGGTAGCCTCACCATCGGCTTCAAGAGTTCGAAGAAGGACGCCGTCGATAATGCCTGGCACGAGATAGGCAACGTCAACAGTACTGGCGACAAGCGTGAGGGCTGGTGGTGTGCCACCGACTTCCGCCTGCTCTGCCGGCCGATGCTGAAGCTTGCCGTGACGCCTAACGTGTGGAGCACCATCTGTCTGCCCTATGCTTCAGTCCTGCCGACAGGAGCCCGTTTCTATGCCATAGCCGGTATTTCGGCCGATGGTACCAGCCTCTGTCTGGAACCCCTTGAGACCCTCGATGCTGGCCAACCGGCTATCTACATCTCTGAGGCATCCATGCTCTTCTTCGAGGAGTATGGTGACAAGGTGACAGATGTCTATGAAGCCAGCCGTACCAATAACCTGATGGGACACTTCGCCAGCAAGCGCGTGATGAAGGGTAACTACATCCTCAAGGATGGTCGTTGGACACGCCTGACCAGCAACCAGTCGACGCCAGCCAACACTGCCTACATCTCGTCTGTCGAGGGTATGCCCGTCTTCGATACGTGGACAGGTGTCGCCCTGCCTATCGATGCTGTGCCTACCGCTATTGCTCCCGTCAGAACTGCTAATGGCAGCTCCACCTCCTACCGTCTCGACGGTCGGCGCACGACAAAAGACCGCGGCCTTGTCATAGAGACTGACGGACAGAAAGCACGAAAGGTGATTAAGTAACTAGTGGGTGAGAGCCCCCAAAGCAACAAAAAAAGAGGTCGTTGAGACCTCTTTTTTTGTGATCCGCTTGGGGCTCGAACCCAAGACCCCAACATTAAAAGTGTTGTGCTCTACCAACTGAGCTAGCGGATCAACCTTGTTTTGCTAAAAAGCGGGTGCAAAATTACACATAATATTTGGAATAGCCAAATTTATTGCGAGGATTTTTCTTCTTTCTCTGTTTTTTGCCTGACGGCATCCTCGGCAATGGCCTTCTGGTAACACTCGCGGCAGAGAGGCTCGTACTCCTGCGTCTCGCCGAGGAGGACGCGGCGGTCGTCGGCGATGGTGCGGTGGCTGACGTAAGCCAGTGAGCCGCACTTGACGCAGATGGCGTGTACCTTGGTGACCTCGTCAGCAATGGCACAGAGCGCCGGCATGGGACCGAAGGGAATGCCCCGGAAGTCCATGTCTAGACCGGCAATGATGACGCGCACGCCGCGGTTGGCCAGCTCGTTGCAGACGTCGACGAGTCCCATGTCCAAGAACTGTGCCTCGTCAATGCCCACGACGTCGATGTCGCTCGACAGCAGGAGGATGCTGGCCGAGGAGTCGATGGGGGTGGAGAGGATGTGATTCTGGTCGTGGCTGACGACGTCCTCTTCGGAGTATCTGACGTCGATGGCCGGTTTGAAAATTTCCACGCGCTGCTTGGCAAACTGCGCACGGCGCAGTCGCCTGATGAGCTCTTCGGTCTTGCCCGAGAACATGGAGCCGCAGACCACCTCGATGCGGCCTTGCCGGCGAAATTCTCCGTTGAGGGTTTCCATAGTGGGTGCAAAATTACAAATACCATTAAAAAAATGCAAATAAATTACTACTTTTTTTGATGCAAAGGAATAATTAACTAATTTTGCCCCCTGTTATGGGGATACTCTATGTGGTGCCGACGCCTGTCGGTAATCTGGAAGACATGACGCTGCGTGCCATCCGCATCCTGAAGGAGGCTGATATCGTACTGGCAGAGGACACCCGCACATCGGGCGTGCTGCTGAAGCATTACGACATTCGCAACATGCTGCTGTCGCACCACAAGTTCAATGAGCACGGCACGTCAGCCTCGGTGGTGAACCGCCTGCTGGCGGGCGAGAACGTGGCCCTCATCAGTGATGCTGGTACGCCAGGCATCAGCGACCCGGGCTTCTTCCTGGTTCGCGAGGCTGTCAGAGCTGGTGTCGAGGTGCAGTGTCTGCCCGGTGCTACGGCTTTTGTCCCCGCATTGGTGTCGAGCGGTCTGCCGTGTGACCGTTTCTGCTTCGAGGGCTTCCTGCCTCAGAAGAAAGGTCGCAAGACGCGCCTTGAGTCGTTACGGGAAGAGACCCGCACGATGGTGTTCTACGAGTCGCCCTACCGGTTGCTGAAGACGCTTCAGCAGTTCGCCGAGGTCTTCGGTGCCGACCGTCAGGTCAGCGTATGCCGTGAGATCTCGAAGATTCACGAGGAGAGCGTGCGCGGCACCCTTTCGGAGGTCATCAGCCACTTTACGGAACACGAGCCCAAGGGCGAGATCGTCATCGTTCTTGCGGGCTGTGAATGAATTGAGAATTATTAAACGAGATAAGATTATGAAGAAACTATTGTTTTTTGCAGTACTTGCCGCCATGGTGGTAAGCTGCGATCAGAAGAAGCAACAGGAGAAGCAGGACGCAGTGGTTCAGCAGCTGCGTGACTCACTGAGCTCCATTATCAGTCAGAAGGACAACGAGCTGAACGACATGATGTCGACGCTGAACGATATCGAGGACGGCTTCCGTGCTATTAACGAGGCACAGGGTCGTGTGGCTCTGGCTAAGCAGGGTGAGGGTACCAACACTAAGGCCCGCATCCGTGAGAACATGCAGTTCATCCAGACCACGATGGCTCAGAACCGTGAACTCATTAACAAGCTGAAGCAGCAGCTTCGCGAGAGCTCATTCAAGAGCGACGAGCTGAAGCGTGCCATCGAGACGCTGACCTCTCAGCTCGAAGAGAAGGACAAGCAGCTGCAGTTGCTGCGCGACGAGCTTGAGGATCGCGATATCTACATCGGCGAGCTCGGCGAGAAGATTGAGGGTCTGAGCACCGACGTGGCCCAGCTGACGGAGGAGACGACGCAGAAGACGGAGACCATCAGCCAGCAGGACAAGCAGTTGCACACCGCTTGGTTTGTCTTCGGTACTAAGAAGGAGCTGAAGGAGCAAAACATCCTGATCGACGGCGATGTCCTGCAGCAGAACTTCAACAAGGACTACTTCACGAAAATTGACATCCGTGTCGACAAGGAGATTAAGCTCTACAGCAGCTCGGCTAAGATGCTGACGGCTCACCCCTCGAGCTCGTACACGCTGCAGCGCGATGCCAACAAGCAGTACATCCTGCGCATCACCGATCCGCAGCAGTTCTGGTCGACCAGCAAGTATCTGGTGATACTGGTGAAGTAATTCAGAATTGATAATTGAGAATTGATAATTAAGAAAGCTGCCACTCGGAATCCGGGTGGCAGCTTTTCTTGTGCAGACATTTACTTGTTGATGATACGGGGTGGGGTGGGGACGCGCTGCTGCCGACTGCCGGCGGCCCGTGTCTTGTACTCCCATTGCTCGGGCTTGTGCAGGGCATCGAAGGCAGCGAACTCGTCGTGCGTTGACGTCTTCGCGTTCATGCCCAGAGAGCGTATGCGGTCGTAGATGGCCTTGCGGCTCGGTGCATTGAACGGACTGTCGTTCTGGTTCATCATGCTCTGTTGCGTCGGTTTCCAGATGCCTTGGGCGTAGGTGTAGCCCCCCTCGTAGGCGCCGATGTTCTCGTTGCTAAACAGACTGTCGCCCACGAAGCGCCACCACTGCACCTTCGTCACGTCGTCCGTCGTGTCCACGTTGGTCATCCATAGGTCCTCGTGGGCCTTGTTGACCGTCTTTCGCGCTTCCTCGTCGGCCTCGCCCTTGTAGTCGTAGCCATACTCGTCAGCCAGCTTTGCCAGTCCGTGGCCGATGGCCTCGTGTACCAGCACCAGCCTGAACTCCTCGCTCTCCAGACTCTCGCAGATGGAGCAGAGGGCGATGGCGAACTGCGACGGGCGTCCCTTACGATTGTAGAGGTAGGTGACGCCATTCCTGACATTGGTGTTCAGGATGACTACCGCCAGCATGTTTAGCGAGTCGGCGCGGTTGATCTTCTCGGCATATCTCGTGATTGTCGCCTCGTCGGCGTCGATGTTTGTCGACAGGTAGTCGGGCACACAGCTGAAGACCGTCTTGTAGTCCTCGCCCACGACGTCGTTCTCCGACACGGCATTGATCATGTAGACGTCGAAGTAGTTGCGCAGCGATCGTGCCGGCTCCTCCGAGAAGATGTTCTCCATGGCCTTTGTCATTACCGTGTGGTATGTGGAGTCCTTCAGGTCCCGGTCTGTGAAACCGTCGCCCATGATGACCATGGGGATGCCGTTGCCCGTGGTGTGTGTCTGCAGGATGCTGACCTTGCCGTCCTCCGAATAGTCCGTCGAGGTGTAGCTCGACGACAGACCGGCCTGTACCAGCATCGCCGTGTCCAGCTCCACCCACGAGCCGCTCTCCCGCTCCAGGGCCAAGGCAAAGGCGGCGGTTCTCTGCTCGCGTCCGGTGTTCGGCTCCACGTTGATGGCCGTCATCTCGCCGCTCCACTCCCTTCGCGTCTCGTCACCCGTCTTGAAGCTCAGCCAGTCGCGCTCCTGATAGGCCACGAGCAGCTTCTTGGTGTTCGTAATGTTGCTCTTGAAGGTCATTGCCAGCTCGCCACCCTCGGCACCGATGTGGTAGGTCTTCTGGTCGAACATAGCGTATTCGCCGCTCTGCCTGACGTTGAACGTCTTGTTTAAGGTGCCAACGCTCACCGTCACTATGGCCGTGCGCTCGGCTCCAGTCCTGTTGATGGCCTTCGTCGTTGCTGTCAGCGTATTGCTGCCCTTGTTGCCTTTAGTAGGGCTGATGCTGAGCCAGTCGGCTGTCGTTGAGGCCGTCCAGTTGCCCGACGTCTCAAACGTGAACGTCGCTTTCTCTCCTGCCGTAGGCATGAGCACGTCAGTCGTGGCGCTTGTCTCGACAATGGCCGTCGTGCCGTCGTCGTCCTTGCTGCAGGCTGCCGTCAGCAGAATGAGGGCCAGTGCAAAGCCTAGGAAAATGGTCTGTCTGTTCATTGGTGAGCGCAAAGTTACGAAAAAGAACCGAAAACGCAAGGTCCTCGGTTCTTTCTTTTTGTTTTTTTATATGATATCTGCTTTCTTTCCGTTTCAGCGTATCACCTTTCGTCCGTTAACGATATAAACACCACGTTGCGTCGGCTTGGAGAGCCGTCGGCCACCGAGCGTATAAGCATCGGTGGAGCTCTGGCGGGCAGCCAGCGGCGTACGCAGGGCATCCGCGATGTCGTCAACCTTCTCGTCGGCCACGAGCAGTCGTCCGTCAGAGAGTTTCTTCAACGTAGCGATATGGGGACCTTCCAAGGTGCGTACCGGCTGCCGTTCACTATCGCGAACCTCTTTTGATGTCAAGTAGATATCGTAGATGCCGGGTGCCAAGTCCTGGAAACCGCTGACCATCAGCGTGTCGCCTTCGGCGTCCTGTCCTTCTTCACCGTCTTCTGCTGCTTCCTCTTCACCTGTTCCTTCTTCGTCGGCTTCGTCCTCAACGAAGATCCAGCCGTAGAAGGGTTGAACGATGCCAACGCTGTCGTCCTTAGTGTCAATCGCATTCAAATAGACGATGTTTGAAGGATTGGCACGATTGATGACAGCCATGTCGATGGTACCGTCGAACTGTAGCACAGAATAGTTGAAAAGGTACTGCGGATTCAGTATCAGCGCTGTGTCGCCCAGCACCTCATAGTGGATGGAGTCGCAAACCCATTGAGACAGGTAGTGGTCCTGTTCGTCGGGAGTGGCTTGCGGGCGCAGTCCCGTGACAATCGACTGATTGTAGCTGAACACATTACCACGATACTCTAAGAGGTCCAGATTGAAGAATCCGTCATAGGTACCACCCCATCCCCAGTTGACATAGACCTTTCCGCTGGCATCCTGTCCGCAGAGCAGGAACTCATGACCGCCGCCATATTCGTCAGCGCCGCCGAAGAGCACCGGCTGTTTCCTGGCTATGGCATCATAGACAAAGGAAGCCCACTCTTCGTCGGTATACAGTTCGTGACTGTAATAATGAACAGCCAGCGAGTCATACTTGAAGAAATCCTTCAGTGCCAATGCAGCATAGATGTCGCTGGTGGCGCTGCCGTTCTTGGCATAGGTCATGTTGCAGGCATAGCCGCAGTCACGCATCAGTTCGGCTACCGCCGTCACAGGTGCAGTGAACTGTCCGTCGCTCTCGCTATATTGGTCCTTCATGTTCTCCCACTTATAGGTGGTAGTCACGGTCTTGTTCGTCGTCTTCTTGTTGATGGTGTAAGATCCCTTGATCTTAGCCGTAGCGGGATACTCATAGTACTTCAGTACCTGGGCCAACGCCGTGGCGACACAGCCAGTAGGCGGGAAGTCGTTGCCGACTTTCGGACACTTGACGTTATAGGGATGTCCCTGGTCCCATGTCGTCTTGATAAACGGCTCAACAGGTGCTCCGGCACGCGTTGACATTCGTTCCAATGAACGCCAAGGGTCGTTGACCGTGGCAGCGGCAGCACGTAGCCACCAGCGCAGGCCGTCGGGCATGTTTTGAGGGTTGAACGCCGTGTTCGAGTAGCCCAGCACTGCGTCATAACGGTCGTCGGACGTCATGACGACAAAGCCGTTCCTGTTGCCGTAGACAGATAGTGCTCCGTCCTTTTGCAGCAGGTTGACGGGGGCCGTCGTTGTTGCTTCAAGCTGGCGTCCTGCCAGTCGAAGCATTTCGCCGGGCGTGCGCTCCCGGCCGCTTGCTACAGCAGCCATTAGCACACACCCGGCGAAAAGCAGGTGTTTATAGAGTGTCATTACTCAGGCAGATTATCCTCCCAACCCTCGTTCTGTACAATACCGAAGCCGGCATTGACCTCGTCAGCAGGAATCGGGTAGACGAACTTGGCAACGTCAAAGGCCTTGAATGTACCGTTATTGACATCCAGGATCAGGCCGGTACGACGGGCGTCGAACCAACGGTGTCCCTCCAGATAGAGCTCACGGGCACGCTCGTCGGCGATGAAGCTCAGCAGCTCGTCCTTCGTAGCGGGCAGGCTCTCAACGCTCTCAACCTCAAGGTCGCGCTTAGCGGTATAGAACAGAGCCTCCTGGGCCTCTTCAATCTGATCCAGCTGGGCAGCGCACTCAGCGATGATGAGGTACATCTCTGACTTACGGAAGATGGGGATGTTGCTCACAGCCTGGGCTGTTGACGTACCCTGATACTTGTAAGCATAGGCGTCGAGCACGCCCAAACGGATATCGTTATCGCCGAACATGGCAATCAATGCATTGCTCACATCGCCTTTATACGAACCGTAGAGTGTGTTCAGGGCGTTAGCTGACAGGTTGTCGGCATCAGTCTTCGAGATGGAGAAGATGGTCTCGTCGTTGATGGCGATTGACGACCACATGTTCACGTAGATGTCGTTAGAAGGCAGGTCGTAGTTGTCGCCGTTCTTCAGCAGCTCCAGGGCAGCCTGAGCGGCAGCCATGGCATCAGCGTACTTACCCATGTAGAGATTGACACGAGCCTCGAGTGCGTGGATGGCAGCAGCGTTCATGAAGAAGCCAGTCTCACCGGGCAGGTCGCCGTCAGAGACATAGTACTCCTTTGCGCTGGCGATGTCGCTGAGCACCTGGGCATAGCACTGCTCTACGGTCTTGCGCTCTGTGTTCACAAACGGCTGCAGCGGCTCGTCCACGAGCAGGGCAACGCCGAGCTGTGAGTTGTTCTGACCAGCCTTGTAGGGCAGACCGAAGATGTTTGTCAGGGTGAAAGTGCTCAGGGCACGCAGGGCAAAGCTTTCAGCGATGGCCATGTTGATCATGATGCTCTCATCCTCGTCAAGCTTCAGCTCTTCGGCCTTGGCCAGGAGCTCCTTACCGCCCTTGATGGTACGTGTACACTTATCGATGGTCTTGTAACCATAGTTCCAGATATCTGTCAGTTCTCCGTCAGTATCAGAGAAAGCATACTGATTAAGAGAAACGAAGTGACCCGATGAAGCGCTGGCGGTAGCCAAGTCGCTGGCCATATCGCCGAGGGCGATAACGTTGCGGCCAAGGAATCTGTAGGTGCCCAGTGAGTAATAAGCACCAATCATGCCGTTCTGCACATCCTGTGCAGTGCTGTAGGCCTCCTCGGTCTTGATGTTCTGGTCCAGGTCGACGTCGAAGTACGAATCGCCGCAGGAAGCCAGGCCTAAGGCCATAACAGCTCCGATTGCTAATATCTTTGTTGTTTTCATATGAATGTTCTGTTTTAATTGGTTAATCCATTAGAAGCTTACGTTAGCACCGAACACGATGTTGCGGGGCTGCGGGTAGTTCCACCACTGGATGCCGTCGGCACCGACACTGGCGGGATCGAAGCCACGATAGTTCTTGCAACCCCATGTGTAGATGTTGTCGCTCTGGACATAGACGCGCAGACGGCTGACATAGAACTTCTCTGTAATCTCTGAGGGCAGCGTGTAACCCAGCGTGATGTTGCGGAGCTTCACGTAGTTGCCGTTCATGAGGAAGCGGCTTGAGTGCTGGTTGGCACGTGTGCCAACGAGGATGTACTCAGCGTTCAGAGCAGGCACGTCGGTGATATCACCGGGCTTCTGCCAGCGGTACTTGTAGACGTACTCAGAGAAGGACTCACCGAAGGAGTTACCAATCTGCTCGTCATAACGCAGGTGACTACCATAGATCTTACGTCCGAAGCTATAGTTCAGCTGGAACGAGAAGTCGAAGCCCTTCCAAGCGAGGTTGCTGGTGAACGAACCGAAGACCTTCGGGTTGGCATCGCCCAGATAGCGCTTAGCAGCCTTGTTGTAGTTGTCGGTTGTCTCGTCGCCTTCCTCGTTCAGGTACCAGAGCGGGTCACCCGTCTCGGGGTCAACACCGGCATACTCCTTCATCTTGAACTGATAGATGGGGCGGCCTACCTCAGTAATCGTGGTGGTGCCCTCAATGGGATCATCCGTTGACAGCTTGACAACCTTGTTCTTGTTGTGCGACAGCGTCAGCGAAGCGTTCCATGACAGGTCCTTGTTCTCAATAATCTTGGCGCCGAGCGTCAGTTCGAAACCCTTGTTCTCGAGCTCACCGATGTTCTTGTAGTAAGAACCCAGACCGGTAACAAACGATGTAGGCACGGCGAAGACCATGTCCTTCGTACGGTGGCTGTAGTAGTCGAACTCAATGTTGAAGCGGTTCAGCAGCGTAGCGTCGAAGCCGATGTTGAACTTTGCGGTGCGCTCCCACTTCAGGTCGTCGTTGCCGAACTGCTCGTGGCTCATACCGGGAATGTTAGCGTAGTTGTAGCCGAAGCCGAAGAGGTCCTTGGCAGCATACCATGATGCACCGACCTCAGAGTTACCAGAAGTACCGTAAGAAGCACGCAGCGTCAGGTTCTGCAGCCACGACTCGGTACTCTTCATGAACTCCTCAGCGGTCAGACGATACTTGGCACCGAAGGAGTAGAACGTACCCCAGCGGTTGTTGCTACCGAAGCGTGAAGAACCGTCGGTACGGAGGCTGGCCGATACGTAGTATTTGTTAGCGTAGTCATACTCAGCATTGCCGAACCAAGAAGCCAGCGAAGCGCGGTCGATGATGGTTGAGGCTGAGCCGGGAACAGCAGCGTTGGCCACCTGGGGCTTATCCTTGACGGGATAGTTAGAACCGGCCAGGTATTCCTGCTTTCTGTAGGTGTACTGAGCCTCCTGACCCAACATCACGTTCACGTTGTGAACGCCGTTGAATGTCTTCAGGTAGTTCAGCGTGTTGGTGATTGACATCAGCGTACGGGTTGTGTTAGCGTTCTCACCCATACCGCGCATCTCAGCACCCTGCGGCTGCATGAATGACCAATAACCGAACTCGTCGACCATCATGATGTCGGCACCGGCACGGGTCGTCCAGATCAGGTCGGGGGTGAAGTTCAGCGTGACATAGGGAGTCAGCAGGAAGCGATACTGCTTGGCCAGGCTCTGGTCGCCGTTCTCGCTACGCTGTGCAACGGGGTTGTAGCCGTTCATCGTGTCGAAGTTCCACTTGCCGTCCTCGTCCTTGATTGACTGCCAGGGGCTCATCATGAACGACATGGTGAGGGGGTCAGAGAAGTAACCGCCACCGGCACCCATGTTGGTCTCTGAATAGACGAAGTTGGTGTTGAATCCATACTTCACAATCTTTGACGGAGCCTGGTCCAGGTTGAAGCGGAACGAATAGCGCTTCAGGTCCTTACCGATAACGATACCCTCATCGCTCAGGTAGCTGGCCGACAGGTAGTAGTTGGGACCGCGGGGGTCAGAGCTGCCGCCCTGGATATCGACGCTGTACTCCTGAGTCAGACCGGTACGTGTAACCTCGTCGAGCCAGTTTGAGCTGAGCGTGTTGTCAAACGGTGTTTCGTAGAGGAATTCCAGATAGTTCTTCTGAGTCTCTGCTCCGTAGTCCACGTTACCGTCCTCGTCACACAGGGATGAGTCGGTGTAGTACTTCGTATAGCTATCCTCGCCAAGGGCGATGGCATTCTGGTACGACTCGTTGATCAGTTCAGCATATTTGTCGGCACTCACGGGACCGTAGTTGAAGTGCTTGTAGGCGGGCATCTTCTGCCAACCAATCTTGGCGTTGAAGCTTACCTTCGTCTTGCCAGCCTTACCCTTCTTGGTCGTGATGACGATAACACCGTTAGCAGCGCGCGCACCATAGATAGAGGTAGCGGTAGCGTCCTTCAGGACCGTCACCGACTCAATATCGTTGGCGTTCAAGCTGGCCAGCGGCGACACCACCTGACCCTCGTCGTCACGGATACCCACAGCGTCGGCGCTGAAGGGCACACCATCGACGACATACAGAGGCTGCGTGCTGGAGTTCAGTGAGTTGCGGCCACGGATGTAGATGGTAGCAGGTGCACCGGGCTGACCTGACTCGTTGGTCATCTGCAGGCCGGGAACCACGCCGTCAAGAGCCTTGATGGGGTTGGCATCGGTTTTGTTAGCAATCGTCTTTGTGTTGACCGTAGTAGCCGAACCGGTGAAGGCAGCCTTACGTGTCACACCATAACCAGTGACCACGACTTCGCCGAGGGCGGTCTCGTCGTCGGTCAGCACGATGCGCATGTTGGGGCGAGCGCTGATTTCCAGCGGCTCCATGCCTACATAGGTGATGCGCAGCGTCTTCTTTCCCTCGGGCAAGGTCAGCGTGAAGCGACCGTTAGCATCACTGGCAGCACCCACGTTAGTGCCTACCACCAACACGGAAGCACCGACCACGGGCTGGTTGTCAGCCTGCGAGACGATGACACCCGAGACTTTTGTCTGGGCCAGTGCCCCGGCTACACACACCAGGAGTCCGGCCAATAACATAGTTAGTCTTTTTTTCATAATCTCTCTCGTTTTGTTATTTATTATGTAAGTTACTATTATAGTCTCAGAATGTGCACCTCCGACGAGGGAAGTGTTTCCACTTTTTAACTATCAGCCTGCAAAGATACGCTATTGTTGCGTAAAAAACGAATAAATTTATAAAAAAGTTACATTTTGGCTCTATTTTTTAACAAATTGATTCCTTTCCTACGTGTGCGTACCTTATTTAGATTTTAACATGGAGGGGGCTGCTCGTCGGTCAGAAGACAAAATATCGGCCGTTTGCTTGCATATTCCAGAATAATGCCGTATATTTGCAATCGGAACTTTTGACAGCCAGGTAGCTTATGATACGACAGCACACTAACCTTCAGGTACTGATAACCCTTCTATTCCTGTGTCTGGGCAGTACCGCCCAAGCAGAATCCCTCACCGAGGAAGAGGCCCGTCAGGCGGCGGCAGCCTTCTTCAGTCCCTCGTCGTCGACCACGCGTCTACGCGCCAAGGGCCAGCAGCTGATGTTGCGCTCCCGAGGTCACGAGGCGGGCTATTATGTCTTCGACAGGCCTGAGGGCGGCTCTGTCTTCGTGGCCGACGACGATGCCGTGGGCCGCACGGTCCTGGGCTATACCGACCGGGGCAGCTACGACGCTGAGAACCTCCCCACAGGCTTCCGCGACTGGCTCGACCAGATAGCCGTGGTGATGCGTGCCGTCCATGAGGGCAAGATTCAGCGGCAGCTGGTGGAGGAGACCCGTGGCCGTCAGGCCGTCGTGGAGCCGCTCATCAAGACCACGTGGAATCAGCGCTACCCCTACAATAGCTATTGTCCCGTTGTCGGCGGCACTACGTGCCTCACCGGCTGTGTGGCCACGGCGATGGCTCAGGTCATGAACTACTGGCGGTGGCCCGTCCACGGCTTCGGTACGGCGAGCTACAAGGACGACGGGTGCGGCCTGCGGCTGACTCAGGACCTTTCGGCCGACACCTACGACTGGGACCACATGCTCAACAGCTATTCGGGCGACAATTACAGTATCGCTCAGATCAGGGCCATCGCCACGCTGATGCGCGATTGCGGCTATGCCGTCCAGATGCATTACGGTACGCGGGAGAGTAGTGCCTCGGTGAGTGCTCAAGCGATGCGCACCTATTTCCATTATAGTGCGACGGCCAAGGACAGGGGCAGCAATTACTACCCTGAGGACCTGTGGCACGAGTACATCCGCCAGGACCTGAATGCCCGCCGGCCGGTGCTCTATAGCGGAC
>JAEEGL011345005.1_pt1 | contig 16788 bp, 14 predicted proteins | sample 9134231 | NCBI WGS metagenome assembly JAEEGL01 (sample SAMN16246548, study PRJNA631951) | gut metagenome | biome: gut microbiome; feature: rumen; material: fiber-attached | host: Bos | place: Iran: Karaj | collected 2018-10
TCGATACGGATCTTCATTGGACCAAGCAACATTAATCCGCCATAATCCATTGAACGTAAAAATCTGCTTACTTTTTCGTAATCCCAATTAGGATCTAAGAATCCGTCGTTCGGAACATCTTTAGAATAATGCATCTTTAAATCTGTTGCAACAGGCTGTTTTTCAGGGGTTATCCCGGAGGTAAAGAGCATCGGCGCAATCTTTGAAAAGCATTCGGTTCCTTTTTCGACCTGTTTTTTGAAAAGCACCAAAGAAGTCATGTCATCGGTTATCGGAATTATTTCTTTTGCAATAATATCTCCGCCGTCAATTTCATTTGTGAGAATATGCCATGTAATGCCGGTAACAGGATCCCCTTCATATATGGCCCAACACTCGGCATTACGACCTTTATGTGCGGGAAGGAGAGCGTTATGCCAGTTTATGATCATAAATTCGGGGCGGGCAATGATATCTGGCGGAACCAAATAAGTGCTTGATGCGCTGATCATAAGAGTTTTTTCTTTTACATTCGTTAAATATTTTGTTATTTCGCTTTTTGTAAGGGCTAAATACCTGATACCCGCATTTTGACATTTCTTTTCGAGAAAAGAGCCGTCGGATATTTTGATCTCGACGACTTCAACATTTCCCGTATACTCCATGCAGATCTGAGCACAATTATACGGAAGATCTCCCGAACCGAGGATAATGACTCTGTCGAATTTATTCACAGTAGGTCTCCTTAATGAGTTTTCTGTCTGTTTTTCCGTTTGCGTTCATGGGCATTTTATCAAGTTTGATAATCTTACCGGGAACCATATATTCGGGAACGTGTTTTGAAACTTCAGCTTTTATGGAAGCTTCATCGATATTTCCTTCGTAAAGCAGGATGATCACCTGCTTTTTTGAATTATATACACAACAAACTTTTTCCGCGGATTCGGCACACATTGCCGCATTTTCGATTTCTCCGAGTTCGATACGATAACCCATATGCTTGATCTGAAAATCTTTTCGACCGACATATTCTATTTCATCACGGTCATTTATACGTACAAGGTCACCGGTTCTGTAAATTATATCGCGATAGTAAGGAGAAAGCGGATTTTGCACAAATGCTTCCTTAGTCTTTTCGGGATTGTTGTAATATCCGAGTCCGACACCGGAACCACGTATGCAAAGTTCGCCGATCTCACCTTTTGCACATTCTTTATCATCGTCCAATATAAGAACTCCTGTGTTTTTTGCTGCATGTCCGATCGGAAGGAATTCGTCGTTTTGGAATTCCCTGTCGATTATATAATATGTGCTTGCATATGTCGTTTCGGAAGGACCGTAATAATTTACATACATTGCATCGGGTATGTATTTACGCCATTGGTTGAGCTGTTTGACAGGCATAACTTCACCGCAGAACATTATTTTTTTTAGGCAGGTAACATCAACTTCCCTTAAGGCTCTTAAATTGGCAGTGACCACCAAGGCGGAAGGAACCCAGTAAATGGCGTTTATCCCGTGCTTTGCAATATAGTCCATGATCTGCACCGGGAAAGAAAACCACTCGGAAGGAATAATGTGTAAAGTGGCATGATTTCTGATAGTGCAATATAGATCGGGAACGGAAGCGTCAAAATAGAAAGGAGCCTGATTGGCAAATATTTCTTTATCCGAAAAATCCATTGCCTCGCTTGCTTCTTCGGTGAAATCTATTACGGCTCTGTGGCTTATGACGACACCTTTAGGGATACCCGTTGAACCGGATGTGCATATGATATATGCGGGATCGGTATCTATACGGTCTTTAAGAACATTGTTTATTGCGACATTGTCGACGGGAGTATCGCATATATCGTTATAGATAAGTATTTGTGATTCTCCGATAAGTTCTTTTGCTTTATCAAAATTATCTTCATCGGTTATTACAAATTCCGGTTTAAGGAAATCCAATATGAGCTTTAGCCTGGCTACCGGAGCATGACAGTCGAGAGGGGCATAAATCCCCCCGGCTGAATTGATGCCCCAAAAAGAAGCGATCGCTTCTTTGCACTTATCCATAATGACAACGACAGGAGCATTCTTTTTAAGATTTTTGCCTATCAGAAAAGTACCTATACTCTCAACATGTCCGATGAGTTCGGCATAGGTATACTTTCCGTTGATATCCACAAAGGCATCTTTGGCAAGATCTTTGGATTTTGCATTAATAAGATAATCGATAACAGTACTGATCATTTATAACTCCTGTGCAGCAATATTATAACAGATTATTGCAATCTGTTAAGAGCCGAGAATATAGCTCTTACCGAGGCTCTCGTGATGTTCGAGCTTAAACCGACGCCGTAGGTTACACGACCCGATTCGATATCCAGTAAGTGGATGTATGCCGCAGCCTTGGAGTTAGAACCTGCCTGCAGGGCGTGCTCTTCGTAATCAAGGATCTTGATATCTATATTAAGTTCTGAGATAAGACCTCTCTTGACGGCATCGATAGGACCGTTACCGGAAGCTTCAAAGCTCTTTTCTACGCCGTGATCGGTGTAATCAACATAAACCGTTGTATCGAATTCTTCACGCCTTTCGCCTTCAAAGTCTTCAACACGAAGTTTCTTGAAGTGGTAGGGCTCTTTTCTTTCAAGATATTCTGCGGTAAAGGCATCCATGATCTGCTCGGGAGAAACTTCACCCTGCTTTTCCGATATTGCCTGAATGACATTTGCGAATTCCTTATGCATGCCCTTGGGAAGCTTGTATCCGAAGTAAGTATCCATGATAAAGGCAACACCACCCTTGCCGGACTGGGAGTTGATACGTACGATCGGTTCGTAGTCTCTTCCGATATCCGAAGGATCGATGGGAAGATAAGGAACCTGCCAGTAAGGAGAATTGGACTCTTTCATTGCCTTCATGCCCTTGTTGATGGCATCCTGATGTGAGCCGGAGAATGCAGTGAACACAAGTTTTCCGGCATAAGGATGACGGGGATGGATGGGCATTTTTACAAGTCTTTCGTATATTTCGATGATATCGTTTACTTTTGAGATCTCAAGTTCGGCATTGATACCCTGAGAGAACATGTTGTAAGCAACGGTAAGGATGTCAACGTTACCTGTTCTCTCACCGTTTCCGAAAAGAGTACCCTCTACACGGTCCGCTCCTGCCAAAAGTGCAAGCTCGGTAGCGGCTACACCCGTACCTCTGTCGTTGTGGGGGTGAACACTTAAGATGATCGCATCGCGGTTCTTAAAGTGTTTTCCCTCCCATTCGATAATGTCGGCATATACATTGGGAGTCGTAACTTCGACCGTTGAAGGAAGATTGATGATGACTTTGTTATCGGGAGCAGCGCCCCATTCGTCAAGAACCGCTTCACAAACTTCAAGAGCATAATCCGGTTCGGTACCTGTAAAGGATTCGGGTGAATATTCAAGAATGATCTGACCGTCAAACTTGGCTGCGCGTTCTTTGACCATGCGTGTACCGTCGATAGCGATCTGTTTGATCTGTTCCTTATCCATCTTAAATACAACTTCGCGCTGAAGGGTTGAAGTTGAATTATAGATATGAACGATAGCTTTTTTAACACCCTGAATGGATTCGAAAGTTTTATCGATAAGCTCTTCACGACACTGCGTAAGAACCTGTACGCATACATCATCGGGAATGAGCTTTCTTTCGATAAGCTCTCTTAAGAAATCATATTCGATCTGAGAAGCGGCGGGAAAGCCGACTTCGATCTCTTTAAAGCCCATTTTTACCATGTATTCGAAAAGTTCGATCTTTTCACTTACGACCATGGGATCGATCAATGCCTGGTTACCGTCACGAAGGTCGACACTGCACCAGATGGGTGCTTTCTGAATCTCTTTATTGGGCCATTCGCGTTCGGGGTAATCGATTACCGGAACTCTTTTGTAACGCTGATAGTTTAACATTTTATAAGGTCTCCTTACGTTTGATTAATTATAGTGGGGCGTTTTATATAACCCCCATGATACACAAAACGCCCCATTCCCTCTCGGGAATGGGGCGAAACAATCACTTATTCACCAAGACCGCTTTCGACAACGGAAACGAGTCTTTCAAGAGCTTCCTCTTCGTCCTCGCCTTCGCACACGAATTCAATCTCATCACCACATTTAACGGTAGCACCGAGAACGCTTAATACGCTCTTTGCATTTGCCGTATTTTCCCGATATGAGAATGTAATCAAAGATTTGAACTGCATGGCTTCCTTGCATAGGATGCCGGCGGGTCGTAGTTCCAGACCTGTAGGGTTCTTGATAATAACTTTCTGGCTTACCATTATATCCTTTTCCTCCAAAATTTTGGCTTGTCCCCATAAGCAATATAACTATATCATCATTTTTTGAATGTAACAAGTTTATATTTTTTAATAATTATGAAAGATTTATAAACGTCTGTGCATTTTTATACGCTACTGGATGGTAACGCTGTCACCCTTCTGCACGATGCATATCATGGTCTTTCCCTGATTCAGGATTATCTCATCGCCGTTATCGTCGTAATAACGTGTAACACCGTAAGTTCCTTCCTTTTTCCAGGTGATGTGGACCGCTCTTCCGCGGGTTATGAAATATCCGTCGGATGTATCGTCATGCATCCTGTATATAAGATATGCTCCGTCCTGGCGGTATTCGCGATATGTATTCTGAATAATGATATTTGCAAAAGAAAGCTGCTCGCCCGTGGCACCGTCCGTATGCGGCATGCCGTATTCGTATCTGTAATAAAGGTTATCGTCGGTGTTATAGGTAAAATAAGGCGTGTCAATCGGATATGCCACATCAAGACTTACATAGGATGCATTCATATTTCCGTATACATCGGTGAGTGTAGTGGGATTTGATTTTGGGGCAAAAGAAAAATGACCGGGAGTATACATATTGGTATGCTCAAGGGAATATCCCATATCTTTTGCTGCATTTTTAACGGAATAGCCGTTTGTATATGCAGATTGGTCATAATCACGTCTTTCGGTGGATACGCGGTAGATCGCCTTGTCCTTTTTGTTGCCGTCTATATTATTGACTTCGGGACGGGAAAGGATCTCATCCGCATACCAGATATTTCCTATATGTAAAAAGATCGGATCCCATTCCATTGCCATGGTCACAAAATAATCTCTGGCGGATCTTATGTTCCCGATCCTTTCAAGTCCAGTCCAGTCATCAAATATCGGCATGAGACGCGTGATCTCGTATTCAACATTGCATTCGTACAAAACGCCTGCTTTTGAAAGATTATAGTGCGGAAGAGAATTCGTGTTATTGGGGACCATTACCGCGAGAGGTCTTGTGGATGCCGCTGTCGAGAATATCCATTCGTTTGTAAGATCGCTGCGCACCATTCCTGCGGACGGTGCGGGATCTGAAAGATCATATTCTTCTTCAGAAAAAGCGGGATAATTCGGAATGACCGGGTCGGAATTTCCCGAGATATCGTCCCATCCGCCTATCGTATAGTGAGGGACATATTCAGGTTCCGTATTTTCGGAAGCAGCCCAGGGATTTGTGCAGGCAGTGAGTGAAATTGTAAGAAGGACCGTTAATGTAACGGTAAGTTTTCTTTTCATCGAAATCAAATAACCTCTGAATTGATGGATTTGCCTTCCTTTATGCCCTTAGTCATCAAAGAAAGGGCTTTGTGGGGAGGTATGTTGACACACACGGTTTTTTTATGCTTTAAAATAAACCTTACCGCTACGGGGTAAGCGGCTTTTTTATACAAAAAGTGATAAAGAACGCCCTTGTCAAAGAAAAATTTTTCGGTATAGCCTTCAAACCAGGTGGATTTCCGCAAAACTTCACGCCCCAGGCATGCAGGCGATCTATATAATCGAAGGCCTGCTTTTAATGCAGACATGATAAAAAGGCTGTCCTCGCCGCAGGAATACTTTGCACCGCCTCCGAAAAGAGGAGAAAATGAGAGTTCTTTTTCTTTTATCTTAGAAAGTTTTATGCAAAGGCTGTATGTGGGGTAACGCCCCGAAGCGGTGATCTTTACCGGCCCGAACTCTTCTGTATGGTATGTTCTTCTCGATTCATCGACTTCAAAGTTAAAGAATATACCGTCGGCTTCAGGATGAGCTTCAAATTCCTTTGCGATCGCTTCTTCATAATCGTCATTGTACACAAGATCGTCATCGGAAAAAAGAACAAGATCCGCACTTGCTTTTGACAGCGCAAGGTTGCGGCTTTTGCCTACACCACGCTCACGGTTTTTAAAGACTTTGACCGTACGATCGTTAACGCTTAAAGATTCTTCGCCATCTTCGTCGCACTGATCTATAAGAACGGCATCAGTCTTTATATTCATTTTTCTTATAAGTTCTTCGGGCTTTGCACACAAAGCCGAGATCAATAATTCAATACTCATAATATAACGTGATTATACCATAAAACGGTATAGTTTGATATCTGTGCGGAAATGTCTTTGGGATTTTTATATCATCAGGGCGCGTGTCTTAATAAAAAACCTCGCTTTTTCTTAATTGATAAACACTCGCACGGTATATAGCTTTGTGTTATAATACATGAGATAAATTCGATAACTATGCGAAAGTGAGAGATTATGAAAAAAGCAGTCATTACCGGTATAACCGGACAGGACGGATCGTACCTCGCGGAATTCTTGCTGGAAAAGGGGTACGAAGTACACGGACTTTTAAGAAGACATTCGATTTCCAATACAATGAGGATAGATCATATCATAGATTCCGAAGCCAACGGAAAAACATTTTTCATGCATTATGCCGATATGACCGATTCTTCATGTCTCATAAGACTCATGGGCGAGATAATGCCCGATGAGGTATATAACCTTGCTGCACAGAGTCATGTCGGAATATCTTTTGAGATCCCCGAATATACAGCCGAAGCTACGGGCGTTGCAACGCTTAAACTCCTTGAGGCTGTAAGATTGTCAAATCCAAAGTGTAAGTTTTATCAGGCATCCACTTCCGAATTGTTTGGTGGGATCCCGGGTACGGCACCGCAAAGCGAAAAAACACCGTTTTATCCCAAGTCGCCTTACGGAGCGGCAAAACTGTACAGTTACTGGATAACCGTTAATTACAGAGAGTCTTATGACATGTTTGCATGTAATGGGATCCTCTTTAATCATGAGTCGCCGAGACGCGGTGAAAATTTTGTCACAAGAAAGATCACCCTTGCGATCGCAAATATCCTTGCAGGCAAGCAGGACAAACTTTCTCTCGGAAATATGAACGCAAAGCGTGACTGGGGGTTTGCGGGCGATTACATAAAGGGAATGTGGCTTATGCTTCAAAAGGACACTCCGGGTGATTATGTGCTGGCCACCAACGAGACGCATACGGTCAGGGAGTTTGTGACACTTGCTTTTAAAGAAGCCGGAATTGAGCTTAAGTTTGAAGGCGAAGGTGCAGACGAAAAGGCATATGATATAAAAACCGGAAAGCTTATGGTCGATGTAGATCCTAAGTTTTTCAGACCCGCGGAAGTGGAACTTTTGTGGGGCGACTCCACCAAGGCCGAGGCAGAGCTTGGCTGGAAGAGAGAGGTTTCTTTTGAAAACCTTGTCAAAATGATGGTGGATGAGGATCTGAAAAAGGCAGGCGTAAGGTAATGAAAAAGACGGATAAGATATTTGTTGCGGGCCACAGAGGGCTTGTGGGCTCCGCAATAGTAAGAAACCTTGAATCAAAAGGTTATAACAATATAGTCAAAAGAACGCACAAGGAACTTGATCTTAAGGATCAGGCCGGAGTGAACAGGTTCTTTGACGAAGAAAAGCCCGATGTGGTGGTACTTGCCGCTGCAAAAGTGGGCGGTATCAACGCCAATAACACGACCCCGGCGGAGTTTGCTTATGAGAACATGCAGATTCAGTGCAATGTCATTCATGCGGCACACACTCATAATGTAAAAAAGCTTCTTTTTCTCGGGAGCACATGCATATATCCCAAGATGGCTCCTCAGCCCATACCGGAAGATGCACTTTTGACGGGTCCGCTTGAGCCTACCAATGAGGCTTACGCGATCGCAAAGATCTCCGGACTTGAAATGTGCAAATTTTATAAACGACAGTACGGCGATGATTTTATAAGTTGTATGCCCACCAATCTTTACGGTCCGCATGATAATTACGATCTTTCGGGCTCACATGTAATGCCCGCGTTGATCAGAAAATTTCATGAAGCAAAGGTCAACAACGTTGCCGCTGTGGAACTTTGGGGAACGGGAACTCCCCTTCGTGAATTTTTGTATGTTGACGATATGGCCGATGCTTGTGTGTTCTTACTAGAAAATTATTCCGAAGAACAGCATGTCAATATCGGAACGGGCGTCGAGGTTACGATCAAAGAGCTCGCCGAAACGGTTAAGAGGATCGTGGGTTACACGGGAGAGATAGTCTGGAATAAGGATATGCCTGACGGAACTCCGAGAAAACTTACGGATGTTACAAAACTTCACAACCTCGGCTGGAGACACAAAGTTGATCTTGAAGAGGGAGTTAAGCTTGCATATGACTGGTTTAAGGACAATATAGCCGAAGCCAGATTATAAAAAGTAAGGGAGATCGAAAATGCTGTTTACGGCTGTTATTCCTTGTTACAACGAAGAAGCAAATGTTCCGGATATTTACACGGAGATACTTAAAAACGAAGAGTATTTTAAAGCTCACGATATAGAACTTGAGATACTCTATGTTGATGATGGTTCAAAAGACGGAACTGTCAATGAAGTAAAAAAACTTGCCGCAAATGACAAAAGAGTACGGCTTATTTCATTTTCAAGGAATTTTGGCAAAGAAGCTGCGATCTATGCGGGCCTTGAGAATTCAAACGGTGATTATACGGCTTTAATGGATGCGGATCTCCAGGATCCGCCGTCACTTCTTCCCAAGATGTTCGACGAGATATTTACATGCCAATACGACTGTGTAGCGACAAGGCGTGTAACCCGCAAGGGAGAACCGCTCATAAGATCGTTTTTTGCAAGACGGTTTTATCGTATCATGCGCAAGATATCAAAGACGGATATAGTGGACGGAGCAAGGGATTACAGGCTCATGTGCCGCGGAATGGTCGACGCGATAGTAAGCATGCATGAATACAACCGTTTTTCAAAGGGCATATTCGGATGGGTCGGCTTTAAGACCAAATGGCTCGAATTTGAGAACGTGGAGCGCAGAAAGGGAGAGACCAAATGGTCTTTCTGGGGACTGTTTAAATATTCGCTTGAGGGTATCATGGGCTTTTCGACCGCACCGCTTGCAATGGCGAGTGTGCTCGGAATAGTTTTTACGCTCATTGCATTTCTGGCAATAATATTTATCATTATAAGAACTTTGATATTCGGAGATCCCACAAGCGGATGGCCTTCGATGGCGTGTATAATCATATTTATGGGTGGTATACAGTTGTTTTGTGTGGGTATATTGGGACAATATCTTTCAAAGGTATATCTTGAAGTAAAAGAGCGTCCCATTTATATAGTTAAGGAACGCATATGATTTTTTTGCTGATAGCTTTGATCATAACGGTTCCGTATATTCTGGGAACCGGACTTACAATGATACTCGGAGACAGAAGCACGCGAGGACCCGTCCGCTGGACTATGGGGGCCCTGGCGACGTTTGTGTGTTTTTTTGTATGTCTCCTTATTGCGATCAAAACCAAAAGCGACCTTGGTTTTTTGAGCAGACTGTTCATTATCGTTGTGGGTTCTTTTACGATCGGAGCCTTTCCGATAATGATATACGGATTTGTAAAAAAAGAGATCCGTATCCAGAACGTTGACGAGCGTATAATTGTCTGGCTTATTCCGGCTTTTTTGCTTGGTCTGTTTTCAATAATTGTCATATCACCTTCGTATATCAACGATATTACAAAGGAAACCGTTAAGACTACTTTGTTTTCGGGAACCATATATGAGAATTCCTCTCTCCTTGGCATAAAGATGGAGGCCGGCCTTCCGATCTTCAATAAGATAGAGATCGTGCCCATGCTGTATGCATGTCTTTCGAATATATTCAGGGTTGAACCCGAAATGATAATGAACCTTTTTATGCCGGTGTGCACCTATGTTGCGAACCTTGCGATAATGTGGGAGATTTCAAGATTTCTGGTTTCGGAAAAAAACAGGAATATATTTATGATCTTTCATCTTTTATTGCTTATAGCGGGTACATATCTTCCGCGAAATGCCATCCCGGTTACCGCGGGCTTTCCGCTTCTTATGCAGGGTTATACCGGATATGCATGGGGGATCGGAGTTTTGATCCCTTCGATCATATTGCTGCTTCTTCAGAAAAGATATATATTTGCGGGATTTATGATCATTTCTTTCCCCGGATTGTTTAAACTTGACCGTATTTTCTTTGCCGCTAAAGAGTTTTTATCCGGCTACCATGGTATAAACCTTGCAGGTAAACTTTTCATTTTATATATTGCTTCGCTTATCTGGTTTATTTTAAGGCGCAAAAAGCACTGTATACCCGTGGCTGCTTTTTTCTCTGGCGCGGTTCTTATAAGCGCCGCTCTTACGGATGCATACGAGTATGTGGGCGAGAAGAAATCGTTCATTGTCTCGGCGGGACTTGTGATACTTGCATGTTGTTCATTTTATCCGTTTAAAGGCGCAGAGTTTGTACTTAACACAACCGATTACAATTACGGCTCGATCAGGGGAAGCAGGGAAACGGCAACTATCTGGGCGCCGGAAGATATCATCGAAAAGGCAAGAAGAAGCGATGCCGGAATCTTTCCGATATACGGACGTGATGCATTTAATCCCATGCTTGCGGGTTCCAATTATGAACCGTTAAGTGAAGATGCCAAAGATCTTCTTTGGGCCATGGATATTATCGACACATATATGGACAGCTATGTTGAGACCTTGATCTGCCCCGAACTTGAGATCAATAGGGAGCTTGAAAAGGTTGATGCTGTTGTGCTTCCGAAAGATACAGCTTCGGAAAAGATCAATATGGTGCTTGTAAAGCGAGGCTTTATATACCGCGTGGAATATGACAAATATCTTATATTGAGGCGATATGACTGATACAGTTTCAATTATTGTACCCGTATACAATGCGGAAAATTTTATAAAAGAAACGATCGATTCGGTGCTTAAACAGACTTATACCGACTGGGAACTTCTGTTGGTGGACGATTGTTCAAAAGATGCATCGTGTGACATTATAAAGTCATACAATGACGAGCGCATAAAGCTTTTTAAGCAGCCGGAGAATCTGGGCGCTTATGCGGCAAGAAACCGAGGTCTTTCTTTGGCTGACGGACGATACATTGCTTTTCTGGATGCGGATGATATCTGGGAACCTGAAAAGCTTGAACACCAGATGAAATTTTTAAAAGAAAACAATGCCGGTTTTACATTTACAGGTTATGAATTTGCCGATGAAAACGGGATAGGAAACGGAAGCGTGGTAAAGGTTCCCAAGATCCTTCCTTACAAAAAGGCGCTTCACAATACGATCATATTTACATCTACAGTATTAATAGACAGAAACATCGTTTCGGACGATCTTATCAAAATGCCGCATATGGCCAGTGAAGATACCGCCACGTGGTGGACAATAATGAAAGCGGGTCACACGGCATGGGGATTAAACGAAAATCTAGTAAGATACAGACGTTTTTCGGGTACACTTTCAGCCAATAAGGCGGTTGCACTCAAAAGGATCTGGGATCTTTTAAGAAAGGTTGCCGGGCTTAATATCTTCGCGGCATCGTTTCATTTCTGCCTATGGGCGGTTCTTGCGGTCCAAAGAAGGGTACATAAAGGAAGGTAAAAAATGAAGAGACTTGAGTCGTTTAAAAGAGTTGTCCAGCTTACACTGGGATTTATCAATCTGGGAGTCCAGATAGCCATATTCGCATACTGTTATTACAGCTTTTACAGCACATGGATGCAGATCCAGTTCTGGAGAAGAGGTAATTACCTGTTTGTACTCATATATGCGTTTCTGCTTTTTGCGTTTTCCAATATGTACGGAGCACTTCGTATCGGCTACCATAAGAATGTGGAACTTATCATCTCACAGCTTATGGGGACATTTATAGCTAACTTTATAACGTATTTCCAGTTATCCCTTTTGTGCTTACAGCTTATGAATGTTGTGTACTATCTTCCGATGACGGTTATCCAGCTTCTATGGGCCGCTCTGTGGACGATAATATCCAATGCCGTTTACCGCGCGATCTTTCCGCCCCGGGAACTTTTGCTTGTGCACGGCGACAGACCGATAGACAGCATTGTAAGTAAATTTGCTACAAGAAAAGACAAGTTCACAATAAGCAAGACCATGAATGTCAGCGAAGGTGTGGAAAGGATCTGTCTTGAGGCACTTGAACGATATGATGCGGTTGTTATCTGGGATATTCCGGTCGACGATCGTAACAAGATACTTAAGTTTTGCTACGGAAAATCCATAAGGGTATATATCATGCCAAAGATCTCGGATGTGATCCTGTCCGGAGCGGAGCAGCTTCATTTCTTTGACTCGCCGCTTCTTCTGACAAGAGAATATCCGCTTAAGGTCGAAGAACGCTTCTTAAAGCGTTTCATTGACATTTTATTCTCTGTTTTGCTTATAATAATCACTTTTCCTTTTATGATCATAACGGCTGTTTTGGTCAAGTGTTACGATGGCGGTCCCATACTTTATAAGCAGGTTCGTTGTACCATCGATGAAAAAGAATTTAAGATAGTTAAGTTTAGGTCGATGCGTGTGGACGCAGAAAAGGACGGAGTAGCATGCCTTGCCAAGAAAAACGATGACAGGATCACGCCTATCGGAAAGTTTATAAGACGTGTAAGACTCGATGAGCTTCCTCAGCTTTTCAATATCCTTAAGGGTGAGATGTCATTTATAGGTCCGCGTCCGGAAAGACCCGAGATCATTAAGCAGTACATGGAAGTTATGCCTGAGTTTGCATACAGGATGAAGGTTAAGGCCGGTCTTGCGGGATACGCGCAGGTTTACGGGAAATACAATACAACACCGTATGACAAACTAAAACTCGATCTTTGCTATATCGAACATTACAGCGTCTGGCTTGATCTGAAACTCATGTTGCTTACGCTTAAAGTATTATTCACTCCCGATGCAACGGAAGGCGTGAAAGAGGAGCAGGTTACCGCTATGCTTCTTGAGGCCAAAGAAGGCAGAAAGGTAGACGACTGATATGGAAAAGAAGGAGTTTGACGGAAAACTTTTTGCGATTTTACTTCTTAATAAATGGAAACAGATACTGATCGCTGCGGTTGCGGTTTCTTTGATCATCGGAGTGCCGTATCTTCTTTCAAAGACGGTCATAGGTTTTTTTGACTACAGGAGCGAAGTCACGGTACATGTTGAGTTTGGTGAAGATTCCGCAGGCAATATGTATGATTATATAAACTTTTATACATGGGAACAGTATGCAAAGAGCGATAAGTTTATCGATACTCTTAATGTGTCGGAATCCAAAGATGAGTTAATAAAATTGCTTGATGCAGAGGTTCCGGCGGATCAGAGAGTAGTCGTGTTTACGATAACCTCGAAAGATAAAGCTTTAAGCGACGCCCTTGCCGATGAGGTTTCAAAGCACATTGTCGATTTTATCCTTACAATTCCGGAAATAAGATCCGCAGAAGTCATAAATGTTTCTCCGGCCGTCAAATACTTTGTGTATAACAGTACTCCGCAGGTATTTGTACTCGGCCTCATCATAGGTTTTGTGGGTTCGATCCTTTATCTTTGGATCTGGTTTTTGCTTGATGATTCGGTTTATATACCGAGGAAGTTTGAAGAAGAAACAGGTATAAAGCTTACGGACGAAAGATCGGAAAACGAACTTTTGATAGATAAGGATCTGCCCGATCTTACGGATCTCAAACAGAATACAGTGCTTGTGATAAAGGCAGGCAAAAGAAACGGAAAGGCAGTGGAAGCCGTTATACATGAATGCAAAAAACGCGGTATCGATATTGCCGGTGCCCGCATAGAAGATGTAAATGAAAAACTGGTGAGTGCTTATTACAAGACAACAAAGCTTAAAAACCTTTTTATGTAAGGATTGGCATGGTCTATTATATTTGCTTAGCTGTTCTTTCGGTTCTTTTGGGGCTTAAAGTACAGAACAATTCAATATACGGTGAAAGTCATGCGGGCGAAAGGCAAAGACATATAAACAGGGCTTTTTCTTTTGCGATATTTTTTGCACTTGCCTTTTTTTCCGGTACAAGAGTTGCTACCGGAAATGATTTCTGGGTATACAGGCTCAATTTTGAACTGATCGCTCAGCAGAGGGTGGTTTCATCGGAAATAGGTTTTAACTTAATAGTCAGGATCGTACAGTGGTTTGCGGGATATGATAACTACATGCCGATATTTTTTGTATTTTCGGTTATCACGGTATTCTTTTTTATAAAGGCGATCTACGACGAAAGTGAATGGTTTGCGGCAAGTCTTTTTTTGCTCCTTGCGAACGGCTTCTACTTTTCAAGCCTTAATACTATAAGATATTATCTGGCTCTCGCGATGGCTCTTTATGCGATGAAGTTTGTCAATAAGGACAGACATCTTGCGTTTTGGTCGCTTGTACTTATCGGAGCTACGATACATAAGACTTTGCTTATAACAGTGCCGTTTTACTATCTTGCCCGTATTAACTATAAAAAGCGGGATATACCGATATTTGCATGTCTTGCTGCCGCACTTGTTTTTTTGCGTGATCCGATAAGGAAACTTATTTTTTTCATATATCCTTATTACGAAGGTACATATCTTGACGACTATCAGATATCGTATGTAAATATCTTAAAGGCCGTTGCGGTGCTTGTGTTCTCGCTTATTTATTACAGAAAGGCGATAAAGGACGATAAGATAAACAGGTTTTACTTTAACTTAAACATAGGAGCACTTATCGTATTTTCGTGCCTTTGGTATCTTCCGGAGAGCACAAGGATCGGTTACTACTTAAGCATTTCCAACATCTTCCTGCTTCCCTCGATCATTAAAAAGATCGATGACAAAAAGCAGAAGATATTCTGGACGACAGTTATAGCTTTGGCTTATGCGGTGTTCTTTATCATGTATCTAAGGACGCTTTACGCAACTAACATAAGACTTTTACCTTATACAAACTGGTTTTTTGCACAATGAGATTCAGCATAATTACGGTGTGTTTAAATCCCGGAGAGGCGCTTAAATACACCTTGGACAGTATTTTTGATCAAACATACAAAGACTTTGAAGTCATAATCAAGGACGGCGGTTCTACCGACGGCTCTTTAAGTGCGATTCCCGATGACAGTCGGTTGAAAGTGGTATCAAAGAGCGACAAAGGTATTTACGATGCCATGAATGAAGCGGTAAAAGAAGCTTCGGGAGAATATTATATCTTTATGAACTGCGGGGATCGGTTTTATGACGATGAAGTGCTTTTAAAAACCAACGATCTTATCGGGCAAAAGAACGCAAAGCCGCCATGCATATTGTATGGTGATTCCGCATGGAAGAAGGCCGATACCGTGGTTAAAGCCGCTTCGGTGATCACACCTAAGGTATGTTACCTGAATATCCCGTGTCATCAGGCAACATTCTATTCAAAAGACCTGTTTGATGAACGTGCATACGATCTAAAATACAGGATCCGTGCGGATTATGAACATTTTCTGTATTGCTTTTTTGAAAGGCATGCTGAGTTTATCTATCTTGATATGCCTGTATGCGAGTATGAGGGCGGAGGATTTTCGGAAACCGCAAAAAACAGGCGTGAAGCACATTCAGAGCATAGAGATATAGTAAAAAAATATATTCCGCTTAAGACACGTTTTTTACTTAAATTGAGATTGATACTTACGCTTCAGGCGGTCAGAGAAAAACTCGCAAAGAGCAAGACCTTCGGAAGCGCTTACGAAAGGGTTAAAAGGAAATTTGTAAGATGAAGATCTTGTGGCTTACAAACTTTACGCCGGTTGATATATGCAAAGCTTTGGGGAGACCTTCCAACAATAAAGAAGGCTGGATTTCAGGTCTTATGGCCGCGCTAAAAGAAAATGAAGACGGCATTGAACTTTATATAGCGGCACCGACGGTTGAAAAGAACGGCTATTCAAAGGCCGGCGAATTTGACGGTGTGACTTACTATGAATATTTTGAAAGTCCCGACAGTGAGAATTATCACAAAGAACTTGAGAAGATGCTTTTTAATATGGCATATGAGATCTCTCCCGATATAATCCATATTTTCGGGACTGAATATCCCCACACAAGAGCTATGCTCGAAGGGATAGTCAAGTACGGCGAAGGAAGCGTTCTTTCAACCGACAGGGTATTGATCGGTTATCAGGGAGTCTGCGGAGAGATAGCAAAGCATTATCTTGACGGAGTACCCGAGGATGTTGCGAGGAAAAGTTCATTAAGAGATATCCTTAAAAAAGACGGTCTTATCGCTCAAAGGGAAAAATTTGTAAAGAGAGCCGAGAATGAGAAGGCCGCGTTAAAACTTGCAAAGCATATAACGGGCCGCACGGATTTTGACCGAAAATACACCGAAGAGGTTGCGCCCGATGCGACCTATTACTTCATGAACGAAACGCTTCGTCCCGAGTTTTATGAAGGAAAATGGAACGAAGAGGATGCCGATAAATATACGATTTTTTTAAGTCAGGCCAATTATCCGGTAAAAGGTATGCACTATTTTCTCGAAGCATATCCGAGGATATGTGAAAGATTTCCCGAAGTGAAGATAAAGGTTGCGGGAGACCCCATCACAAGGCATGCAACTTTGAA
>JAEEGL011686108.1_pt1 | contig 16788 bp, 11 predicted proteins | sample 9134231 | NCBI WGS metagenome assembly JAEEGL01 (sample SAMN16246548, study PRJNA631951) | gut metagenome | biome: gut microbiome; feature: rumen; material: fiber-attached | host: Bos | place: Iran: Karaj | collected 2018-10
CAAGTGCGAATTCACGTTTTCAAGGGGCTGAACATATCGAAATACTCACGTTTTCAAAGAGCATGGAATAATGACACATACACATTTTCAAGCCAATCTGCCGATCTGTAAAAGGTTCGTGAAGCCGCACGTTGCCGCCGGTCACGAAAGTTCTGATGGCTACTCCACCTCTCTTACTCCAAAGGGGATTCCTGCCCCTGCAAAGTCCGAAACGCTATTCCCGTCAATGGGGACAGTCCCCAGCAAAATCCCTGATTACCAACCCAAAACCAACCAACGACCAAGTACCAACCAATCGTCCGTCAATATGATTCCGTCACATCGCACACAAGTGGGTACAAGGACGATTCCCCTGCTTCCGCCTGTCTTTCAATATGATTTTTAAACCGAACGACTATATAAACGGACTGCATCCAAAGGGTTCGGCCGTGTGCCACCTCCATGGATTTAGCTTGAAATATAGCAACCGTACAATGCAACGGAATCAGAAGTAGCCACCCTTATCGATGATCTCGCTGATGGTGTCACCCTGATGAACCCAAGAGAAGATATCGACCTCGTTCTTCTCTATGCCCTCGGCGCGGAGAAGGACGTCGTAGGCGATTTCGCGCGGAATGCAGAGAACGCCGTCTATGTCGCCGAAGATTATGTCGCCGGGGCGAACAGTCACCTTGCCGATCCGAATCGGAACCTGATAGTGTGTGATCATGCAGCGCCCGAGCGAGCCGTTGGAGACGCGGTACTTGTAGAACACGGGGAACTTCTGCTCGAGTATCTGTTTCGTGTCACGGATGCCGCCCGCGATCACCGCGCCGCGTATGCCCTTGGTGATGGCAGTCGCCGTCATCACGCCACCCCAAAGCGACGCCTCTACGTCGTCGGAGGTGTCCCACACGACAACGCCGTCTGGCCTGAAGTCGTCGAGCATCTGGGCACGAAACGTCATCTCGCCCTCGATCATGACGTTCGGAGCGCTCTTCACGGTGAACGCTTCGCCGCAGACCACCATTTCGTCACAAAGCGGCATGATCTCGTGCGGCAGGTTCTGGTCGAGTAGCGTCAGTTCACGCATGACGTCGTTGACGCAGCCCGTGTAGAGCTTCTCGTATCGCTCGCACAATTCCTTCAGCGGAATTGGGAACTCGTTCGCGGGGATGTGCTGCCGCTTCGCGATCAGCCTATCCAGCTTCATCAATCCGGCCTCTTTGGCCTTCGTCCTCATGTTAGCTAATGATGGCATAGTCGTTGTTAGTTGGTAGTGGTTAGTGATTAGTGGACAGTGATTCTGGCAGCGTCACCCTGGGAGAGAGAGCCCGCCGTCAATCAAGATCGTCGCACCAGTGATGTAACGCCCTGCGTCGGACGCGAGCAGCACCGCCGCCCCCGCCGCATCCTCCGGCATGGCGTAGTCATGCATCGGAATCGCATCCGTCACCTTCTTGCCGTACAACGGATCGGCCAGGCACTCCTTATTGCGGTCGGTGAAGAACACGCCGGGACAGAGGTTGTTGACGGTGATGCCCTCGGCCGCCACCTGTCGCGCCATGTTGCGCACCATGTTTTCAAGCGCACCCTTTGTCGCCGCATATGCCACCATCATGGGATGCGGACGCCTCTCCTGCACAGACCCCACGACGATGAGCCTTCCCCATTTCTGCGCCTTCATCTTCGGATAACATAGCTGGAACATCCTGAGAGTCGCGAGAAAATTAACCTGCATCTCCCTCCGCGCCTCGTCCATAGGAAACTCAGTCCACGGAATCCTCTCCTGAATGGATGCGTTTGCCACAAGAATGTCAGGCATCGAGCCTTCAGACTCCAGTCGGTCGAAGAACGACTCGATGGCAGAGGGATCGGAAAGGTCGCAGACCTTCGTGTTGTGGCGGATTACCCTCGCTCCATATTCCTCAAGCGCGTCCCCGATAGCCTTGCCGATCCCTCTTGTCGAACCGGTGATAAGGGCGACGCGCCCCGTCAGATCAAATTTCTCTCTTAGCATTTTTCCTTCCTTCTATCGTTCCCTTCAAAAGCGCCTTCAAATAGCCATTCGCGAAAAGTCTGCCGAGCGTGAAGTACCCCGGCGTTCCTTCAGGCGTAAGAGTGCGGTCGTAAGCCATTTCCGGCACATGGTCGCCGCGCACGGGGACATCGAGCCCGATTTCGCGGTATGTGCGCATCAACGCGAACTGATCCGTGTCGCCTTGATCGTGGAACAGCTCGGTGAAGTCCTCCTTCGTTCCCTCCACGTCACGGACATGAATGAACGCGATGCGCTTTCCGAAGTGCCGCGCGACGTCGGAAAGTGTTTTAAACCGTGTAGAACATGTAGAACGTGTAGAATCTGCAACCCCGTACCCCGTCCCCCGTTCCCCATCCCCCAGCATCAACTTGAAGTTTGCCTGACAGAATGTGACGGCATTGGAAGGCGAAGGATAGATGGCGTAGGCGCGGTCGTATGCCTCTACTGATCCGAAGATTCTTGCATAACCGCCGAGAGAATCAAGGCAAGGGTCGTCCGGGTGGAGCCCCATCCTCACGCCACACTTCTCCGCTGTCGGCATGACGGCCCTAATGAAATACTCGTAGTTTTCCCACACCTGCTCTGCTGTGAGTTTTAACCGTGTAGAACATGTAGAGCGTGTAGAAATTTTGCTAAAATCTTTCAGCGAGAAGCAAGTTGCCTTGGCACCGCCGCGCCCTTCGCGAACGCCCGTGCGCGACCAGCCCTTCCCGACCATGAAGTTGTAGCAGAGAAGCTTTATCCCCATGCGCGCCATGCTCTCCAGCAGTTCGCGATAGTGCGCCAGCGCCTCTTCCCGACAGCAATTCTCTACACGATCTACACGTTCTACACGGCTATTATCATCACCCGCGCCATACTCCTTTATCGACCTCATGTCGAAAGGATCGCCCTCAAGGCCGACGACATCGAGTCCCGCTTCCTTCAGCCGCCCGACGATACCGGCAAGCGTTTCATACCGCCACGGATCGGGGAGTCCCGTCAGCTCGGGGTTTACTTTTACGATGACATCCGTTATCCCCATCTGCGGACAGAGCTTCCACAGCGGGTGAGGCGTCGGCGGGACAAATTCAACAAGCGTCATTTACTCTTCTCCACCCTAATTCTGACAACATGCTCACGGGTTTCACCGGGTGCAAGCGGGATCGCAGCACGCATGAACGGCTCAAGGCACCAGAACCGTTTCCATTCGCCTGGCTCCAGCGTTTCGCAGAGTGGCGTACGCTCCACGCCTGGATTCCATACATACCATGTGTCGTTGCCGGATGCGGATAAGGAATACGCAAGCTTGCTAACGCCATCCAGAAGTTCATGCGGCTTGCCGGTGGATCTGAATTCCTTTATCACCCACGGCTTCGGCAGCCGCTTCCCATCCAGCGCAACATCACACGCATCAGCAACGGCAAAGTAGGGGTGGACACCGAAAGCCGATTCATACGCCGTCTTGCCGGTATTCGTCTCGGTCAATGCCAGTCTGAGGCCATTCGGCCCTGTTACGGAAATCTTTGCCGTCAGTTTGAACGAATGAGGCCAAATCGCCATCGTCTCCGGTGTGGACGCCGTCTCAAGAACGACACCATCCTTGCCGATGCGTTCCACAAGCCGCCACTTCATGTAACGCGCCAAGCCATGTTTTGGGATGCGGTCACGCGGGACGCGTGCCCCTACCAACACATCCTTCGAAGGCTTGCCGAACCACGGCCAGCAGATCGGCAATCCGCCGTGGACCTCCTTGCCCCAAGGCCTATTCTTCGGCATGAAAAACGCTTCCTCGCCTTTCAACACCTCCGGCTTCCAGCTCGTCACGGTTGCACCATCGTACCGAACACTCAGTCGCCCGTACTCCCCTTCGCACACGACGCCATTGCGCTCCTCGTCGCTGACATGCCGCGTAAGCCCGTAGAACGGGTCGCAAAGATCGTCTTTCCTTCCATCCTTCCAAACCTTGCGCAATCGGTACTCATGCCGCGAGTGGGTCGGAAGACCCGTATCTTCATATCGTGCCACACGGTACGGAATGCCGTCCGGTGCCTCGTTCGTTATGTTCGCAAGAAACTTCCCATCGCGATAGAGTTCGTAGTGATCGAAATCTGGTGACATTTCAGCGCCCCAGAGAACGTACATCTGACCGTCCTTCTCGCCATGTCCCGCGCGCGGCTTCTCGAGAAGTCCCGTCCATGCTGGCGGCATATCGGCGATGGCCTCCCGTTTGACGTGCGGCACGTTGTGCTCGCGCATCCACTTCGCATACGGATTGAGCCAGTCTTCGCAGATGCGCGCTATAGGCGCCCCGCGACCGCCGCCATCCGGTAGGGTCGCGCGTCCCGCGCGACCGCCGTTCGCATACGATGTAATCGAGAATCGGAACGTGAAGTTCATCGAATCGCCGTCCGGCTGGTGCATCTGCAACCAATCCGTGAAGAGGTAAGGGTAGATGGCGGTCTTCCCGGTGGGCGGCTTTCCTGTGTAGCAGGTCTTGTCGGGATGTATCTCGCCGAACTCAGTAAGCGTTGAATCGCGCATCATGAGCGCAACGCCGAAGTCTCCGTTCTCCACCGCGCACCAGTCGCGGACGGCGCAGTAGGCATCCGTCATCATCGGGTGGCAATCCTCGTATGGGCGAATCACCGTGCCGCTCAGGTGCGCGACAAACGCGCCGTCTGGCACGGCGAACGGAAATGCGAGATAGCCGTAGCGGTAGTAGCGGCGCGAATTGAAGAGGTCACGTGCCTGTTCAAACGTATCAACGATATCAATGCGCTTTGCGTCGTCCGGCAGATACACGCGGCGCGTAACCTTCGCGCCAAGTGCGGATTCAGGATCGGATTCCCACGTCTTGTGGTTGTCGCGCGTGTAGAGGAATCGGTTGGCGGGGCCATCGATCAGTTCGCGCTTCAGCTCCTTGTCGTAGATGGAGTAGAGGATGCCGTTCGTGACGGCCACGCGGTACCAGCGGTTTTCGACGATGCCATCTTTGACAGGATTAACAGGATTGTTTAGCCGTGTAGAACATGTAGAACGTGTAGAATTTGCATTTGTGATTTGTGAACAATTGTGGCAATTGTCATTTGTGAACAATCCCAATTTCGCCACGGCCTTGGCGAGTTCGTTGGAGGCGATGGCGGCGGCGCGTTCAATCCAGTCGCGGTGCTGCATCCACGTCTCGAAGACGCGCCGCCCCTGATATCCGCTCGTGCCGTAGGAATGCTCGTCGTTGAGGATCAAATACCACCATGCACGATCCACCGCCGCACGATCTATTGTGCCTGCAAACGTACCGAGACGCTCCGCCGTCTCAAGCATCCTGTCGGCGTTGAGCTTGTCGGCGAGAAGTTCGGGGGCTGAAACGGCATGCTGCAGCCAGCCGCTCGTCATTTCGCCGGTCAGCGTTGGAATCTTGTCACCGAAGTTCTTCTCCAGATATTCAAACGGTTCGTCAAGCCGTCCAACGGTGCGGAACTGTGGCCACGCCCACTTCCTGTTCCACTCGGCGGCGAAATCGGCAAACACCGTGTTCGGCGGTTCGTCGTCTCCGTAAGTTGCGGCCAACCACACGTCGTAGGGATACTTCCTCTCAAGGATTCCCAGGAACTTTGGCATACGCTTCTCCACATCGTCAACACTATCAATCTTCTTGCACGATATTCCGAGTCTCGCATATCCATGTCCATACTGCGTAGAGCACCACATCAGCAGAGATTCGTTTTGCCCCGGCGCCTTCCAGCGAAAGACCATAGGGATCGGCGAATCGTACGACACCTCCACGCGCGCACCGCCGCCCATGGCATCTGGATTCCACGTTGCAGAAGGAATTGAAGTATTCTTCTTCCAGATGGTTGAGGGGATCGGATTCCACTGGTTCGGGAGGAAGAGTCCGTACTTTATTCCTGCCCGCGCATACGGCGCGATGATGGAGCAGCTGATACCTGGGTTATCGGCCATGATGAAAGTCTTTGTTCCAATTCCCCACTTCTCGGCCAGCATCTTCTTCGTGAGTGTAGAGCGCTCGATCTCCGTTTCAGAAAAGAGATGCGTGTGGTTTCCGGCGCACGTCACACCAACGTCCATCCGCCCGCGTGCGACGTAGTTGGTGACGATGCGCCAAGCGGCATCCATGCCTTTGTCCTGATGGTAGTTATCCCAGAACCAGAAGCCCTCCATCACGTAACGGCAGGCGGCGGGGTCGTCGTCAGCGCGCGTATCGGCGTCGATAAGCCGCGCCGCCTCGTCGACGCGCTTCACAGTGCCGTGCCGCTGGATGTATTGCGAGTTGTGAAGCCCAATGTCGGTATGCGTCGCCTTGAGTCCGTAGAGCTTCCATTCCCTGACGGGCGGAAGGTTTGCGGGCAAGCTGTTCGTCGGCACAAGTTCGTAGACCGTGTTCGTTCCCTCGACGCGCGACACCATCCGCCGCCCGTCTCGCGTCAGCATCGAGTATGCGGTAAAGCCGCTCCCGTTGTCTGCGAAAGCAAAGCTCGCGACAAGACAGGCAAAAGCGAATGTGCAGGAACGCATCTCACAACCTAGCATTTGACGCAGACTTGAGCGCATCGCGTGCACATTCGCGCATGAGTTTCGCGTCTGACTCCGAGAGGGATTCCGGACGATAGGAAAACGTGACGGGATCAACTTTGAATAGGAATCCGAGCCAGACACACGCCTGAAGATAGTGTCCCCTTGCGTTCAAGTGCGCGAAGTCTGTCCTGTGCTTCACCTCTTCCCAGTCCTTCTCCCGGCCCTTTCGCCCCTGCCGCCATGCCGAGGCGCCCGTCACATCGCCGTGCAGATCAATCGTCTCAGGCTTTTTCAGCGCCGCAATCTCGGCACGTGTCAGCAGCGTTCCGTATTCCACCGGCAACCGTTCTCGGAAGAGCTGCACGGCCTCCCCCGTTGGAATCACGCGTAACCCGTATTTGGCGGAGAACTGCGCATACGCCTTATGCAGGGATTCGAACATCTGCGCCGGCGTCATCTTCCACGTCGCCAGGCGTTGTGCGTATGGCGAATAGCTCCATGTCTCCTGGACGACAATCTCGGCCTGCGGCGCGAGTTCGCGTATTTTCGCGATCAGCTTCCCGGCATACGGCTCGTAGGTGTCGTAGAATGCGCTCTTGCCGCTCGCCTGCTGGATCGTGACGACGTCCCACTTCTCGGCAATAAGCATATCCGTTACATTTGCCTTGTGCGGGAATCTCAGGCCGGGTTTCGAAGAAATGTTCGCCGATACGGCATAGGGCTTAAAGTCCTTGTCGTCCGCCTTCTCGACGTTAGCCCAGTGCTTGTCGAGTGGACACCCCCCTATTCCGCACTGCACGATGTCAAGCGCGAACCCTTCCGCCTTCGCGAGAGACGGAGTCTCCCGCATCACGCTCGCCGTAAACGAATTCCCGATCATCAACACCTTGATGGCACGCCGATCCGGCTGGCTTTCCATCCCTTTAAGAGGTGCCTTCTCCTCGGCATCGGCCTGAAGGACGGCAAACGCCGCCACCATCGCAAATAGGACATATCTTCTCATCAGTTCTTCTCCTGTTTTTTTTGCTTCGTATTGTATCACACGTGCCGCACGGAAATCAACGAACCGCACAATTGCACGCATCAAACACTCGATGCAAGCCCCAACCGTCCTCCTATTTGAAACTGATGATCAGGCCTGGCTTCACGAACTGGACCTCAAAGGTTCTCGTCCCGTCGCCATTCGCCCGCCAGTCGGACGAAAGGACTTTAAGCTTCGAAAAACGCGTAGGCAACGAAAACGTTGGCGCCGTGGCTGTTGCGGAAATCGTGCAGACCGCGACGGTTGCCCCGTTGCCCGACAGTTCACCTGTAAACGAAACCGGGATGCTGCCGCCCTCAGCAGCCGGGACGAACGGCGTCTCGATCGACACGTTCCTTGCACCGAAGGATCCAAGGTCACCCGTCGCCTCCACATCCACGCACAGTTTAGCCCCTTCACCAAAGCACAGTTGAATACCATCAACCGCGTCCACCGCTGCTGCCTTAAACAAACCTTCGGAAACGGATACACAAGCGTCAGCCCCCGCCATCGCCGTGCCACCGAATGAAAGCATGCCCGCGCCGGTCTTCGTCAGCGTTCCCGTGATGTCGGCGCCGGCGGTGACAGCCAGTTCGGTCGAAGCCGGAACGTTCACCTCGGATGACGTTTGGGTGACATAGCGCTTGACCGGCACGTACTCCCCTGCACCCGCCGTTGTCGAAACCTTGGAATACGCGGTACGGACCACAAGCGTTCCGTTTGTCAAACCCCGGCTTCCAAGGCGAACCGTCTGGTTTGTTCCGACGTAGATCGTTCCGTAGTATTCGCTCATGTCTCCGGGGAACTCGCAGACCGCCTGCCCTTCAGCAACTCCAGGCGCACGGGTCTGCGCACCCTCTGCGGCGATTGCCGCATCCGCCGCACCCACGATCTTTGCGTTCATCACATACGTCTGGCTGGACTTCACCGTGCCATCATCATTCAATGTAGACAAACCGCCGTAAAGCGTGAACGGGCATGCACTCGTCGTGAAGACTGTCAAGAGCCCATCAAACGTGAATGTGCCCTTGCCGCCCGCCGTCGTCAATCCCGTCCTCTTGTCATAATTGGTTTCATCATTCGGAACAACTCTCCAGTCATCGATTCTGAATGACGTTCTGGCCAGCCTGAAGACGTATGCCTGAGTCAGCGAATCGCCTGCGAACTTTGCATTCGACGCGCTCTTGTCGCGGAAATACCTGGCGGTATAGTAATTCGTCCCGGAGTGCGGCGCTTGATCTGCCTCAGACCAGTTTCCGGCCATGTTGTAGGAGCCGATGGAATACGAAGCAGAGGAGCCGTCGGCTTTCGTCTGCACGACATAGCCAGTTGTCTCGTCCTTGACATCTGGATTGCGGTTTTCTATCCACAGCGTCTGAACGCCGTCTGCCGTCTCGACATGCGGGACGTAGCGGAACTGCGGCACATAATCGAATGCGATCAAAAAGTCCGCTATTCTCAACATGCCTTTGCCGACGGGCAAGGTCACGACAGGTCTTTTGTCGTCTCCCCATTCACCGCTCAATTTGAGTTTAATCGGTGCCGTTGCAATGAAAGAATTTGTCAAAACCAATTTGCCGCCCGGAGCGATTTCAAGGGTGGCCGCCCCAAAAGTCGCATCGCCGACGGTCAAGGTCTGGTTGCCGCCGATCTGAAGTGTCGCATCTTCGGACATGACGAGCGCACCAAATGTCGGCGAAAACGCGCCAAGATATACATTCGCGCCGTTCGTGACGCAGAGCGTGCCGCCAATGTCGAACGTCGTTGCGTCTGTCATCGGTCTGAGCCATGTCCGCGCTCCATCGACGATCACCGTTCCAAGGAAATTCGCAAAACCGCCTTTCACGCGAAACGCACGCTGGAAGTCACTGTAGTTCGTATCGGTTCCAGTGTACATGAACTTCACGACGCCGTCAGTATCTCCATTAAACGCGATGTTCAACTGTGGGTAGTAATTGGCATTGTTGTTGGCGGTGGCGTAACGATATTCTATTGACGACGGATTCGCCGCCGTACCGCGAATGTCGAGTGTATCGCCGTTGAGCGTGGAATATGCGTAGTTTGCAAGTGATATCGTTCCTCCCGGCAACAACGCAAGTCGCGGTGTGATAGCGGCCTTTGAACGATTGCCAGAGGTATAAACGACAAATGTACCCTCTATCGCAAGTTCCGCCATTGGCCAAGTGCCGCCCGCCGGCCCTGTGGATTTCGTCGCAGAGGTGAGAGTATATCCAGACGGTATCAGGTAGTACCCCGAATCTGTCATTTCGCCTTCGGGATTCCATGCGGATGCGCCCGGACACCCGCCTACCGAATCGGAAAGGGTCGTATTTCCTTTCAGCTTGATGTAAGTGGAGTAATCATGCGTATCAACCGCCAAGGTAGTTAAGGCAAGGCCAAACGCCGCGAAACCAAGTGCGAATGTTTTTGTGTGTTTCATTTTGCTTCCTTTCCTTTAAGAATCATTTGCCGATCTCAATGAACTTGACGTCAAGCGGGGCGACTGAATGCTTTTCGCCGCCTATTGCCACTTCGATTGTGCCAGTTCCGTCATAGTTGAAAAGCGCAACGACCTCCGTGCCGTCCGGCCGAGTGGTCGACGCGTACACGAACTGTTCGCTCGCGCACTTCGGCTCGGCCTTGCCATCGACCTTGCCCCACGGCAGATCCTCGTATCTTGCGGCTACATCCTGCACTTCCATCATGGCAAGCAGCACCTCTCCGTCGAAACAGTTTCCAGAATAGAACGCATACCCAGGACATCCGTTCACAAACGCCGCAAGCGCGAACTGCCGTATCTGTCGTGGATTCAGCACCTCGCCAGGACGCACCCATGAAGCATACCCCGACAGTCCAGCCATTGGATAATACGGCTTATTCAGGTTGCGGACATTGTTCTTCATCGCATCAAACGCCGGTCGCCCAATTCGGTGGTAGTAGCTGCAAAGATGCCCATCAAGCCACTGTTCATTCATGAGCGTATCCTTCGCGCATCCGCGTATGAACGCCGCACGGTTGGAGGGATTGCCGTATTCCATGATGTAGTCATAGTCAAGGATCTTCAGTGATGGATTGTACTTGCGTATGATTCCCGACACGATTTCCACGGTCTTTGCGCTGTGTCGCACTCGAAATTCAGCCCATTCATCCTTCATCGTCAAGGCTTCAGCCATCGTCGGCACGCGATCAAGCTTTGCGAACGTGGCGAACGCATTAAGGCATTCGTCGCAATAGCAATACGTGCCGGATTGCCACGGTTCCATGTCGAGCGTCACCCAATCGCCATCCTTCACAGCGACTGTCTCAAGAATAGGCCATATCGCCTTTTCCGCGAGATGACGATGGAACGTTTCGCTTGTTGTAAAGAATGTAGGGCATATCTTTTTGGCGTGACGCCCTTGCGTGTCGCTTGTCACGGAAAGGCGTCCACCCATGTTGGCAAGTTCCCTCTTCGTGATATTGGCCTTGCTGGGCATCCACATGTCACCAAGTCCCACGGCGAACACATGCGAAACAGGGCGGTGCTCAAGGATTGCCCGGATCTCAGACACGCGTTGCAAACTGTTCGTATCGTTCTTGCTGAGCCGGAACATCCTAAGTCCCGCCGCTTCATAAGCACGAAATGCGGTCTTCAAAACCTTGTCATCAGACATGCGTCGATCAATGCTGTTCCATCCCATCGCGATAAAATTCTTGGCGGTTTTAAGTCCTTCCGGAAGCGGGCGGAACGACATTTTCACCTCACGTTCTGCGGCAAGCCGTTCACCGTCCGCAATCCTGCACGTAATCAGGAATTCCTTCTCAATCCTCTCGCCACCCGTCTTTGGACCAATCACAAGCGCAATTCCGCTGCCGCCATCCGTATTGAACTTGCGCGTCAAATGCGAAAAATACCGAAGCGTCTCAAAACGGAAACATGTCATGCGCACACCATTGGTCACAAACGATGTGGCACGCGTCGGGATCTCGTGTCCGTATGCGGCGGCAAACGGACAGAACGCATCCTTGATTTCCAACTCATCCGGCAGATCTATCTCGAATAACGGCGATTCAAGTGCTTTCTTCTCACCTTTCAGAAGAACCGTCATCGGCAACGGGGCATCGGAGAAATTCATCATGCGCGTTCTGCCACCGTTCCAGTCTCGGTTCCATTCTGCCGGAAGTATCTTCATGTCGAAAGGCACGTCATTCTTGTCTATACCCTGACAGCTCACCACCTCAACGCAAGCGAATGATGCCGGAGCCTCGGCGAGCGAGAGAAGATGCACTTCGCCTTTTGAAGCCAAGCGCGGTGACGAAAACTTCCATGTGATACGCGTCCATTCCGCGAACGTCCTCGAAGTGCCATTGACAATCCCAAGAGATACGCCCCTTTTATCGAAGAACTCCATCGCAACGGCAACACGGCCCTTCTCTTCACATTTGATATACGCCGAAACCGTCCAATCAACAACTCCCTTCAACTTTGATTCAACCTGCTTCGCCACGCCGAACTTCGGCATCCCGCTCGTCCATGTCAGTGTAATCGATGGCATCCCCCCTCGAAATCCAGTTGGATCGAAAGACACCTTGCCGTCCGCCTCCAAGCCAGGATAGAACTTCGGCGACCAGCCGTCAAACTCTAACGCCGCACCATGCGCCGCCGCAAGATGCGCCGCCGCAAGTACACCCGCGATCACGAGCGCAACCCGGTTCAATACGAATAGAGTTATCCTCATGGCGCAAATTATACACTATTCCGCACACAAAGAGCAACCCGATATACGGCAAAAAAATACCCGTGTTTGAGCAAGAAAAATATTATAGTCGGCGTATTGCCTAGAATCTGTCAACCGTTTTCATGTCACGGCCACAACGGGACGATGAATACGGCAAACGTACGGAAGAGGATCGAATCTCCCCGACGCCCTGTCATAGAGGAAAGCCCGTACCTCGTTAGATCGCTCAAGGCACGCAAGCGCGATGCGTTCACCTGAAAGAAGCGTAAGATCACGCGGTCAGCTTGCCGTAGTCTTTAGGTATCAGAAACCTTCTTGCAATGCCATACGTCACCACCATCAAGATCAATGCGAACACAATGCCGCCTGCAACAATCCAACCACGGCAATTGCAGCCTTTTGACGAATCATACAACGCCATGGCAAAACATATAGTCCCCAATATCGTGCCACAGGTGGTAGCCGCAAAGGAAACAAGGAACTGCCGATCTTGAATGACACGGGCAACTTTCGCTGCCCGACTGCGTACATCGATACCATCCGGCGACGCTTTAGAGTCATTCGCCAAAAGGCAAAGTATCTTGCGCTTAATCAAACCGAGGTTTCGCGTCTCGTGGATTATACGTAGGCGCTCACGCAGTGGCATCGGCTGAGTCAACGCAGTAGAATAGAACAGATCTTCTATCCTCTTGACCTCGGCCTGATAGGACAAAACTTCTGGATGCCGCTCAATAAAAACGACGTTCCTTGCCGCATCGGCGTAGAATACAGCGACCGATTTCAGCAAATAAAGCACGGCGCACTCAAAGGCATCAAGCCACGAACGCTTACAGTGGCGATCAGCTTTGGTCAAATTCTCCTCTGCTCCGGAATTATCACCGACCGCAACGCATTCGAGTGCCTGCAGAACATGGAAACCCGCATAGCGAAGCTGGTTGACTGGCGCGGTGGCGAGATTGAGCGTCATGCGCTCTGCCCGTCTAATGGCCCGCTCGGCCCGTGCATATAAACGCCGGGTTCTCTTCAGTCGGAATTGTAAGTCAAAGCCGTCCTCACCACCGATACGAATCAAAGGATCAGCCATTTTTTCTCCGAAGCATTCTCTGTTGCTTCACGGTAATGACATTCCCCTGTGCGAGCGAAGGGTTGCCCTCGCCCACAACGGACTCGACAGAAACCTCGCCGTGGCACTGGCGCGGTTCCAGACTTCGATAGTAGGCGTCATAATCCTCAGCGGAAAGCGCGGTAAAAGCGCTCCGGCATATCGATATGAGACTTTTGACCATTGGGGACAACCTTCTCGTTGCTTGACGGGGGATATTATCGCACAGGCCCTCTTACTTGTCAAGTAGGTTGAGCGGATAAAAAATTAACAAAAAGCAACCCTTGCATATACATCAACCACCCGCTTTACCTCTATACGCTCCCATCGAGCAGCCGAAGACGGCCTTGAATCGCTCTGGCAAATGCTTTGCGCTGGCGAAGCCTGTCTGGGCGGCGATGGCGGCGACAGAAAGATTTGTCGTGCGTAAAAGACGACCCACCTCGTCCAACTGAACCTTGCGTATGGCCTCAAGGATGGACATCCCCTGTAGTTCGCGGAAGCGAAGGTCGGCCAACCTGCGCGAACACTTGAGATGTGCGACAACCTCCCTTACGCCTATTCCATTCGTCGCATGAGACTGGATATAGGCAACCGCCCGCTGCACGAGACGTCCGGCATTCGAGACCTTCGGTGTCGATTCGCGTACCGCCACTTGCTTGACACCGCAAGTCTCGCGCCTGACGGTGCGCGTACCATTCCCATCCATCATTTCACACAATATTTCCGCCGCCAAACGCCCTTCCGCGACATGATCCGGTTGTATGCTCGTCAATGCCGGACATGTATGCTCGCAAAGAGTTTCGTCGTTATCCACGCCTATTACGGCGATATCCTGCGGTATCCGCAGCCCCGCCATGCAGCAAGCATCCATCACATCCAACGCTCGGTCGTCAAACGCCACAAAGATCCCGCAAGGTCTCGGCAGGCATCTAAGCCATGTGACGAGCTCCGCGATGTCATACGTCACACCGCGTGGACGGCGATAGACGATGGCGGCAAAGCCATGCGCCTTGAGGCAAGCGACAAACGCCCGCCCTCGCCGATGACTCCAAGGCGCATGGCGCATATCCGGAACAAACGCAAAGCTACGAAACATGCCGGAGTCAAGCAAAAGGTTCGCCGCTGCCCTTCCGACATCCTCGCAATCGCCCGTGACAAGCGCAAGGTTGCGCGTCCGCCCATAAAGCGGAGACTGGTCGAAGACATCAACCCCCACTGTGGGGATGTCGATCTTGGCAAGCGCGGCCTCGACAGTCGGAACGACATCAAACGAATACAATATGCCGTCCACCTGGTTGTTACCGAGGGAACGGATGAAATCCGCTGAGAACGCTTCACGGTGCCGAACGAACCGAAGACTCCATTTCCGACCGGTATCCGCAAGATAGTCGAGCACCCCCGACATTTTGCGTTGCCCAGGACGCCCCGCCATCTGGAGCGCGATCACTACGCAATTCTGCCCTGATTTTCTCTTGATCATCGGCTTGCCGAAAGACCTGAAAAAGCCTACAGTCCGACAATGTGCAGCGTCTTGCCGCCCAGCTCCACATCGCGGTTGTAGAGCTTCTCTTCCCACGGCTTCGCCGGATCGGGATCGAATATCGGCATCCAGCCTTCGGCGAGTCCGAGCGTGTCGAGATAGTTCAGAAGCTGCCTGTAGGAATCTTCGCCCTTGAAGTTCTTGGCCGTCTTGACCTCCACGGCATAGCGCTTGTCGCGGTACTCAACGCAGAGGTCGAGGCGACCGGAACCGAGCGCCATCTCGCGGTTGATGCGCCCTTGACCGTTCGTGACGCGCTGGAGGAACGCCATGAGTACGAGGTGCGGCGTCGCCTCGCCGTATTCGTAGGCGCGGCGGTCGGCCCCGCTGTTCTCGCGCCAGAACTTCTGGAACGCGACCATAAGGCCTGGCATGTCGAGGCCGTCAGGTGTGGCCCACGGCGTGTTGGGGATGGACTGCATCATGCGCACCTGGTCGTCGCGCGAGAGGTAGCGGCCAATGATCTCGGCGTACATCTTGTTCGCCGGCACAAGCGCACCATTCACTTCCTTCAGCAGCCCAAGGTCCTGCACAAAACGGTAGTCGTCATCGTTGACAGATGTACCGACGAGCTGTTCGCCGAGGATGACCGGCTCCATGATGCGGCGTATGCGTGGTTCGCGTAGCCGCTCCATGAGGCTGTCAACGTGCGTGTCGCGGCGGCGAATGATCGTTTCCTTCGCGGTCTCAATGTCGTCAACCGTCACGGTCTCGCCGTAGCGGAAGCCATGTATCTTCTCCACGCACTCGCGGGCGAGGGCGTTGACAAGCCAAGGTTGACCGCCGCTGAACTCCATCACCTTATCGAGGACGTCAGGAGCAAACACCTGCCCCGTCGCCTCCGTGTGCTGGGCGTACAGCGCGGCGACTTCATCCGCCGTGAAGTTGCGAAGCATCATGTCCTCGGAGATGATATTGAACGGGCTGATCTGACCGAGCGATTCGCCGTCGGGGCGAATCTGCGCCTTGTAGTCGCGGACGTCGAGCATCCCGACGAGCGCGATGGAAGCGGGGAAAGGCACCTTGGCACGATTCACATATCCATCCCGCAGCTGGCGCAGGAATGAAATCAGAACATCGCCGGCGAGGCAGTCCGCCTCGTCAAAGAACACGACGAACGGCTTCCCGGCACGGCGGCAGAGCCTGCGCAGCGCGTTGCGGACGGCCAGACCGGTTCCGCCACCGTCATGCGGCGCAGCTTCGGCTTCCGTATTGCCGGAAGGAAACGCCGACTCGTAATTGTCAAGTATCAAGTCGCGGATGGCAAGGTTGGACTTGTCGGGATCCTTCGCGTTCTGAAGCGTCTCCAACGTACAGTAGAGCGCGACCATCTCGCCCTTGCCGTTAATCTCATCTACAAGTGCGTTGAGCGCCGTCGTCTTGCCGGTCTGGCGCGGCGCATGGATGACGAAATACCTCTCCATGCCTACGAGACGCCGGATTTCCGGCAAACGGTCAAGCGCCGGAAGCATGTAGTGTTTCGCCGGAATGCACGGTCCCGCAGTGTTGAAGAACTTTTCCATGGCGCAGATTATATCATAAATTCGCCTCATGGTGTCTGGAAAACTGTCCTCGCTCAAATTGGCACATGTTCCCCCACCTATTTTGGAACATTTTCCCCATTGCATCGCGGCGGCGTTTTGATATAATTCGCGCCGTCCGCCGTGGAAGCAATCCAACGGAGACTTCGATTTCACCGTAAACCATCCAACCCATCATGCAAAATGCCGTCAAGAAATGCCCCTTCTGCCCGCAAGGACACAGTTGCGACTGCCGTCCAAGCTGACGAGCCGTGCCGTCTTGTCCGCGTCGGCAAGCCTTCGTGGGAAGTGCTTATCGACAGGCTCGAATACAACATGCCCGCGTGGA
>JAEEGL013013985.1_pt1 | contig 16788 bp, 11 predicted proteins | sample 9134231 | NCBI WGS metagenome assembly JAEEGL01 (sample SAMN16246548, study PRJNA631951) | gut metagenome | biome: gut microbiome; feature: rumen; material: fiber-attached | host: Bos | place: Iran: Karaj | collected 2018-10
AGACTTATGGAGTTCCTTGACTGGTACGCTTCACCCGAGGGTGTTCAGATCCAGCATGCAGGTACAGAAGGTCTTACATACACAATCGAAGATGGCAAGTATACACTTACAGAGGATGGTCTTAACAGATTCTCAGCAGAAGTTCTTGTTCCTGAAGAACTCGGCGGCGGCAACTGGAACGATGGTAACAACCAGATCAACCAGTGGATCGTAGCTTCCTGTGATGTTAACCCTGAGACAGGCGAGCCTTATGCTTCAGATATGTGGTCAACAACAATCGAGATGAACAAGACAAAGACAACTAATGAGTGGTCTGAGAAGTTCGGTGCAGCAGATGACGTTGAGTACTTAAAGAACAACAACATGATGACAGTTGTTCCTTCAATCAACATTGCTCTTGCAATCGATACAACAGATGTCAGCCTTATCCGTAAGCAGTGCGGCGATGTTATCAAGGATTCCTCATGGAGAATGGTATTTGCAAAGGATGATGCAGATTTCGATGCTCAGTGGGATGATATGGTAAGTCAGCTTCAGGGTCTTGGATTTGATGATCTTGTAGCATTCGATACAGAGAAGTATCAGCCTATGCTTGATGCCAGAAAAGCAGCTCAGTAATGGAATAATAACAAGTAATGGAAGCATCCTGATAGTCAGAAGTGACTATTGGGATGCTTTTAAATTGTGTAAAAATATAATAAATTAATAGGAATTTTAGAAAAACTCAATACTGTATTATTGTGAAAGGAATGCTAAAGCGGTAAAATATTAATACTATAATCTATTTCATAGCTAATTATATTTTGAGTGATATAAAGGAGAGATGAAATGATCAAAACAATGAGGGAGAGATTGAAAAAAGGTTTTACGTTGGCGGAGCTTTTAATTGTAGTTGCGATCATAGCAGTTCTTGTTGCAATTGCAATCCCCACCTTTACAAATCAGTTGGAAAAGGCGAGGGAAGCTACTGATGCTGCGAATATCAGAGCGCTTTATGCTGAGGTAATGGCAGAATACCTTGAAACAGGAAAGGCAGTTGGAGCTAAGACTGCACCTGTTCAGCAGAAGAAAGAAGGTTGGCAGTCTGAGATTGCATGGCCAAGTGGAATTAACCCACCGGCAGCAAAGACTTCAGGAAGTTGGTCTGTATCTTGCAATGATGATGGCGAGCTTAGCGTAAACTGATGTTTTCTGACTATCTTACAGGGAAATAATGATGAAATTAAAAGGCAGTAAAGGATTATCCAGAGTAGTGGTTCTTATAGCGCTTATTGCACTTGCACTTGTTGCAATTATTGTTGTAAGAATTGCGCGTAATAATATTAATAATTCATTGGAAGACATGGATACTGAGATAGTTATTGCTGCAGAACGTAAGGCATCGCTTGAGCTTGTGCAGAATGATCTGTTCACAGAGGCTGTTTATGATGCTGAAAACAAGAAGTTTGTTGATCCACTGAAAGCGAAGACAACTGTCGTGCCATATGGATCCTCAAAGGAGCATCAGGGAAAGTACCTGTTAATTACAATTGCAGAAGATCAGAGTGTAATAACCGAATGGGTTAAACCATAACATTTCTTAGTTGGTAATGCAGGGGGAAATATGCCAAAGAAGAGAATCGGTGACCTGCTCATAGAGAGAGGTCTGATCAATGAGAATGAGTTGCAGTATGCACTTGAAATGCAGAAGCAAACGCATGAAAAACTTGGTGAAGTTCTTATAAATAATAAAATAGTTACTCCGGATGATATTGCACGGACTCTGGCAATTCAGTTGGAGGTCGACTATATAGATCTTGCGAAGGTAAGTATTAAGCAGGAGATGGCAAAACTTGTCCAGCGTAATACTGCTAAGCAGAATCACCTTGTTCCGGTACAAAAGGAAGGGGATACGCTTTATGTGGCTATGGATGATCCCCTTAATTATTATGCGCTTGATGAAGTGCGTAAGGCGACAAATTTAAAAATTGTACCGCTAATTTCGACGCATGTTGCCGTGGAGAGAGCCATAAATACGTTGTATGGCAATGAGAATGCAAAGCAGGCAATAGCTGACTATAAGAAAGAAATCGGACATGATGGTGGGACAGAGTCACCATTATCAGGTTTTGACTATGTCATAACCTCAAATTCATTAAGTGGGGACAGTGAAAGTGCTCCCACTATTCGTCTTGTAAATTCCATTATTGAGAGAGCGGTTGCAGAACGTGCATCTGATATTCACTTTGAGCCAAGAGAAACAGATATGGATGTCAGGATGCGTATTGATGGTGTTCTAAGGGATATTCTGAAAGTGCCAAATGAAGTTACTGCAGCTGTATTGGCGAGAATAAAGACTATGTCCGGAATGGATGTGGCAGAAAAAAGAATTCCCCAGGATGGCAGATTCGCTGTCAGTGTTCTTAATAAAAGTATAGACATGCGTGTATCTACTCTACCGATAGCGTGGGGAGAGAAAATAGTATGTCGTCTTCTGGATAAATCCAATACAGAAATTGATAAAGAAATGCTGGGACTTCGCTCAGATGATATGGAGAAGTATGAGAAACTGATACACTATAAAAATGGTGTAATGCTTCTTGTAGGTCCTACAGGATCCGGTAAAACCACTACCATGTATGCGATGCTTAATGAGCTTAATACAAGGGATGTTAATCTGGTTACACTGGAGGATCCTATAGAATATAACCTTGATGGTCTTAATCAGGTTCAGGTAAATACCAAGACCAATATGACCTTTGCAAATGGACTAAGAGCGATTCTTCGTCAGGATCCCGATATAGTATCTGTAGGTGAGATACGTGACGGAGAAACAGCAGAGATATGTCTGAGAGCGGCCCTTACAGGACGTTTTGTTATGAGTACAATTCATACTAACGACGCAGTGGGTGCAATTGACAGACTTGAGGATTTGGGTGTTGAGCCATATCTGATTTCCGCCACTCTTAGAGGAGTTATTTCTCAGAGACTTGTCAGACGGGTTTGTCCGTATTGTGCAGAGGAATATGAGCCTCAAAGAGATGAAGTTGAAAGACTTGGAGTAAAAATAAAACCCGGAACAAAGTTTAAGTTCGGTAAAGGATGTCAACACTGCTTCAATACAGGATATTCCGGAAGAATTGCCATATTTGAGATAATGATGGTGACACCTCAGATTGCAGAACTTATATATCATAAAGCCGGAAGAGGCGAGATAGAAAAAGAGCTGAAAAAGGAAGACTCGGATTTCGTATCACTTAAAGAGGCGGGTGTAAAGCTTATTGAAGAAGGTGTGACTACGGTTTATGAAGTATTAAGAGTAACAAATGAAAATATGTAGCATGGGAATCGTAGTTAAGAGGTACATGCCATGATGACATTAGATGAAATGGTTGCCGGAGCAAAGGCTGAAGGTGCATCAGACATACATATTATATGTGGGATTCCGCCAAAGGTTAGGAAAAATGGTGAGCTGGAGAATATTGTAGATACCCCGGTTACCAGCGAAGAGTGCATTAGTATAGCGAAAAGCCTAACCAAAACAGAAGAGGCTTTTAATGAATTTCTAAAAGTTGGCGAATTCGATGCTGCAGATACCTTTGCAGGAAGCAGATGCCGTATACATCTTTTTAAGCAGCGTGAAGTACCTTCACTTGCGCTTAGAATATTGTCAGAGTATATACCGGAGTTGGGAACGTTAGGACTTCCTTTGGGAGTGCTTGATCTTCCGAAGCTTCATAAGGGAATTGTGCTTGTAACAGGTGAAACAGGATCCGGTAAATCCACTACACTGGCAGCAATACTTGATGATATAAATCATCATTATAAGAAACATATAGTCACTCTGGAAGACCCGATTGAGTATGTGTATACGCCGGATCTTTGCGCAATAAATCAAAGAGAAATAGGAAAAGATACAGAGAGTTTTTCGATGGGGCTTAGAGCTTCATTAAGAGAAGATCCTGATGTTATTCTTATCGGAGAAATGCGAGACAGAGATACGATAGAAACGGCTATAACAGCTGCAGAAACAGGACATCTTGTCTTTGGAACGCTTCATACAGGAAGTGCTTCGGATTCCATAGATCGTATGGTTCAGGTATTTCCTGAGGGGGCTCAGCAGCAGATAAGGCTTCAGCTCTCAATGGTACTGCAGGCGGTACTTACACAACAGCTTATCAAGAAAAAAGACGGTGGAAGAGCGCTTGCAGCAGAGTACATGATTGTTACTGATGCAATCAGAAACCTTATCAGAACAGGGAATACTCCGCAGATTGCAAATGCAGTTGCTACAAGTGCCGAAATAGGCGGACAGACAATGGATCAGTCAATAGTGATGCTGGTAAGAAAAGGACTGATATCAAGAGACAGCGCACTATATTATGCAGTAAATAAGGACTTCGTTTCCAGAAACATGAACTAATCACTTAAGACATATTCTATGGGGGAAATATGAATAGCTACAAGTATACAGCACTAACGGCTTCGGGGGAAAAAGTCAACGGAATGCTGGAAGCAATCGATCAGCTTGAAGCTACTGCTAAAATAAAACAACAGTATGATGCAGTGCTTTCTATAAAAGAATTGCATGGAAAGGGTATGGTACTTCCTGAGTTTTTAGTGGCGGATATTGGAGGTAAAAGGCTGGATTCCAAAGCTTTTACTCTTATGTGCAGCCAATTCGCGACAATTTTGTCTGCAGGAATACCAATATCAAGAGCGGTTAAGCTTATTGGTGATAAGACTGCTAATAAAGTGCTAAAAAAACTTCTTGCGAAAGTGTTCGAGGATGTAGAAGCAGGAAGACCAATTTCAACCTCTTTCCAGGACCACGGAGGCGACTTTTTACCACCGACATTCAGTGAAACATTAAGAGCCGGAGAAGAAGCAGGAGATCTTGCAGGCGCTTTTGATTCCATGTTCAGACATTTTGACAAGCAGACTAAAATGGGTGCAAAAGTAAGAAATGCAATGAGCTATCCTTTGTTTGTTCTGGCTGTGGCTGTTTTGGTTGTAATAGTGATGATGGCTAAAGTTGTTCCGACTTTTACCGTAATATTTGACGAAATTGGCGGCCAATTGCCTCTTCCGACAAGGATGCTGATTGCTATCTCCAATTTTTTCAAAGACAATATAATTATTATTCTGTTGGTAATTGCAATCATTATTGTTGCTTACTACTTATACAAAAGGACGCCGGGAGGCGCCTACAAGCTTTCGCAAATTCAGCTAAAGCTTCCTGTGCTTGGAAATATTGCAGAACTTAATGCTGCAAGCCTGTTTGCAAATACAATGGCAACCATGATAGGCGCAGGAATTCCAATGACCAAGGCTGTCAGCATAACTTCAAAGGTAATGACCAATGAAGTTTACAGGAAAAAAATAGAGGGTATGGTTTCCAAAATTGAAGAAGGACGTACCGTAGTTGATTCCATGCGTGATACAGAGGTTATGCCTGACATACTTACGGATATGGTTGGTGTTGGAGAAGAGACAGGTGAAATGAAACACACCCTTGATGTAATCGCTGCTTACTACGATAACGAACTGGAGCAGGCGGTTACAAAGGCTATTGCGATGCTTGAGCCTGCGCTTTTGATATTTATAGCTGTTGTTGCAGGATTTATTGTAATAGCAATATACATGTCTATGTTCAGCATGTATCAGGGGTTGTGATTTGACAGAAGGGGTATACAACATAGTCTGTATAGCAGTATTTGGACTTATATTTGGGTCATTTCTGAATTGTATGGCTATGCGGATTGTAAGAAATGAAGATTTTGTCAAAGACAGAAGCCGCTGCAGGGATTGCGGACATAAGCTTGGGGCGATTGATCTGATTCCTGTTTTGAGTTATGTGCTAAGCAGAGGGAAGTGCAGATATTGTGGCAAAAAAATATCTGTAAGATATCCGGTTACAGAGCTTATATTTATGTTTTTATCGGTTTTCCTCTATGCTTTTACAAAGCCCGATATGCTTCTGTTCTGTAAAAACTGGGTTTTGACCGGTTGCCTTTTTGCTATGGCATTGGTTGATCTTGAGATACTTGAAATACCGGATGGTCTTCTTATAACAGCTTTTTTTAACTGGGTATTTTTTTCTCTGCTCGAGGTTGTAACAGGAGACTGGAGCATAAAGGATTTGGGTTTCGGGTTATTGGCAGGAGTTATTGCAGGGGCAGTAATGCTTACACTCAGCCTTATAATGGACAGAATCCTCAAAAGGGATAGTCTTGGAGGCGGGGATATAAAACTATTTGCAATACTGGGATTGTATCTTGGATTTGCAGGAGCTTATGAACTTGTTATTTTGTCCTGTGTATTAGGACTAATGTTTGCAATGGCGAGAAAAATTATAGATCCAAAGGCGACAAAAGAGTTTCCTTTTGGACCTGCTATAGCAACAGCATCATACATATTACTTATAATTGGCAACGATATAACAGACTGGTATTTACGAATGCTATGAGAGGGGAGAACTAATGGCAAATAAGCAGGCTGTTTTAGGAATAAGCGTCACACATGGAAGGCTGGCAATGACCTTGATGAGAGGCGGGGTAGTCCGCAAATCATATTGGGAAGAATTGCCGGATAATATAGTTGAGGGTAATAAAATTATTTCTCATCATCTTTTTGCTGAGTTTTTAAAAGAGCAGATAAAAGATAAGGAAATTAAGTGCAAAAATGCAGCTTATGTAATAGCAGACAGCGAAATATTTGTACGTAAGATTACAACCCCCAGGCTTTCTGATGAACAGATCAGATATAACATCCCCTTTGAGTTTAAGGACTTCATTCAGGGGGAATTGAATCAGTATGTTTATGACTATGTAAAGAGAATTGATGAAAAAGGCGGTGAGGAATCAAACAGTATAAGCCTTCTTGCATATGCAGTTCCGCTGGATCTTATTACGGGATTACGTGAGACCTTGAAGCTTGCCGGTTTGAAGCTTGTTAAAGCATTGCCGGAAACTTCCGTGTATGAGGCGCTTCTAAATGCTCTTGGAGTAGAGGAGGAAGTTAAAAAAGAGCGCTGCTTTATGGATATTGGTCGCCGTAATATCCGAATGATGGTTTTTAAAAATGGCGAATTCAAGTTGTCACAGATGCTGGATATAGGAGAGGACAACGTGATAAATGCCATAGCGGATGAGCTGAATGTTGATTCGCATCTGGCTGTAACATATCTCAGAAACAGATATAACGATTGTGACAAGCTTCCTGCTGCAGTAAATGCATACAAAGATATATCAATAGAAATTCTGAAAGGGTTGAATTTCTATGAGACATCAGATATGACAGCAAGGCTGAATGATGTGGTCCTTTGCGGTACGGGTGCGATGACAGAGCCATTGGTAGAAATGCTAAAGACTCGAATTGATAAAAATGTCCAGACAATGGATGAATTATTCCCCAAGTATAGCAAGCAGAAGGAAATAAATGTTACGTATGGTTCAGTCGGAATCATATTGAGCGATGCAGTTGGGGTTGAAACCAATAGTAATCTGGCTTCTGCCGGAGAAAAGGACAAAAAGAATATTTGGGTGATATTGGGAATTGTGGCTGCTTTAGTTGTCGCTTTTCTCATAGTAGGCAAATTTACATTTGTAGACAGAATGCGAGTCCTTGAAAGCGAGAGACATAAGGCTGCTCTTTTACAGGAACAGATTGACGCACAGTATGAGCAAATCAACAGTGCAGAGACTCTTACGGTAGAATATAGTCATTATACGTGGGATACAATGAATGAAGAAGAACGCACAAGGGTAAGCAGACTTGAAGCCTCAAGTATTGTCGATCTGATAGGCAGTCAGGGAATGAAGGTTACCTATATGGACATAGTGAAGGGGACAATGACAATAGACCTGACGGCGCGCACTTTGGAGGAGGTAAGCAAACTTACTAATTTCCTGAGGGAGCAGGACATTATTGAGAGCTGTTCAGTTGTGTCCGCAAAAACAATTATAGATGATATAACGACAGAAGCCATTGAATCAGGTGTAAATGCTGAGATTAAAGTGTATCTTATAACGAAGTCTTCTGATAAGGAGAAATAAAGTGAATATACTAAATAAGGCTTTTACGAAAAGTGAAAAAATGCTATTGGGAATCCTGTTTATCATAATTCTTGGGGCTTTATACTATCTTTTGGTATCAACTCCGATAGAGCAGGGAATTCAGTCTGCAATACAGGAACAGAATGCTCTCACAACAGAGCTGGAGGTTGTTCAGAACAAGCTTAAAAGAATCAATGATATGTCAGAGGCTTTAAATGGAGATGAAGTTAAGTCACTTAGTTATCTTCCAAGCTACAATGCCGGAAAAGACGAACTGGATTTCCTACATGCTCTTTTAAGCGATACAATTAATTATTCTGTGAAGTTTACAAAACTGACAAGAAATGGTGATCTTATAAGAAGAGAATTTGAGATGGGATTTACTGTAAAAAATTTTACAGAGGCAGAGGAAATAATTGAGAAGCTGGAATCAAGTGAGATACGCTGCCTTGTTAATAATGTTGTGGCTTCACCGGTTTTGTTCGGCACAAATATAAATGATGATGAAGTAACAGTTAATCTTACCGGAGATTTTTATGAGACAATGCAGGGCGGAACTCCTGATAAGGAACTGCCGGAGGATGAGTCGGAGAAAAATAACAGCTCAAGTGATGGTGCGATATTTGGGTTTTAACTACGAGATGGGACATGAGAAGAAAAAAGTGTTTTCGGGAGAAATTTAATAATAAGGGAGCGTCCGTAATACTGGCACTGGTCGTATTTTTGATCGTGGCATTTGTGGCTATTGCCATAGTTAATGCAGCAATACTTAACGCAGAGAGGACTGCAGAGGAAAGAAAGGTCGAAATTGCATATTCTGCAACTACGGAAGCAATAAGACTTATTCAGAACTGCATGGAAGATAATGCTTCTTTTGTCTATGATAAAGAATATGAGGGACAGGAAAGTAACAGCGCCGGAACTACTGCGGTAGAAGGCATGAAGGATGAACTTGGAATAAGTGTTAAGGAAATGGCAAAAGCCGGCGGGGGGACAAAGAACATAACCTTTAGTTATTCCGGAACAGAATTACTAAAAAATGCTGAGCTCAAGGGAAGAATAACCATGAGCAAGGACTATACCATAACAGTAGATGTCTGGATGGAGAATGCAGTAACCGATTATCCCCTTACACTGACTATACCGGGAACAGCGGTGACTGTTAAGGAGGATGACTATTTAAAACCCAAGGATTCAAACGGAAAGTTCCAGAAAAAAGAAGTAACCTACATATCCTGGTCAAAGGATGGTATGTATGTTACCTCAAGAGTAAAAGATAAAAACGGTAATTAAAATCAGAGGAATGAGTAATAATGAGGAGCAATATCAGGGAAAAGATTAGAAATAGTGTTGGGGAAACGCTTATTGAAACGCTTTTTGCTCTATTGATAGCGGCTGTTGCGCTGGTAATGCTACCGGGAGCAATTGTTGCCGCAACAAAAGCAAATAAGCAGTCAAAGGAGAAATCTGTATATTACAGTGCGGAAAATGGGAGTGGTGGCTTTGACAATCATGTTGAGGTGACCGGTTTTACCATCGAATAAAGATTTGGGGAATGAGAATTATAAAGAAATCAGGTAAACAATTACAAAAAAAAATAAGGAATTCAGGCAGTAAAGGCTTTTCCATTATTGAAATGCTTCTTGCTGTCCTGATTTTGTTGCTTGCAACTTTTCTTGTATCACAATCAATGAGACTGGCAGCTGACCAGTATAGAGAGAGTACAAACCGGTCAAAGTCACAGATGATAATGTCTACATTGATGGACTTTGTCAGAGCCGAACTCACTACGGCAAGTGGATTTGATGAGGATGGAAGCACATTTGTAGATGGAAGTGGCCTTATTGGAGGCAGATGTAAGCTTGTAACGGGAGATAATACTATTTATCTTGAAAGCATAGATGGGAATAAACAATATTATCCGATTTTGGGGGATGGATCAGAAAAATATGCTGAAGAATTAAGGGTAAATGCAGTTATTAATTCACCGGAGAAGACAAAGGAAGGTGATAATCCATATTGGAAGTTTAAAGTAGCTATTACGGTGTCTGATAAAAAGGGCAGGGAGTTGACAAAAGGGGAATATGTCATCGATGTGCCCAGAGAACAAAAAGAAGACAATTAATCTTATAGATTCGCTATAGAAATTTATTATGTTTGGGAGAACAGGGGTATGAAAAAAGTAAATAGTGTGAAAAATGTAATGGGCAGCAGAAAGAGAGCTGCACGGGGATTTAGTATTGTAGAACTGCTTGTGGTAGTAGCAATACTGCTTGTTTTGTCTGCAATAGGCTTTATTGTGGGCGATAAACTAATAAAGAATACGCGACAGTCTCACCTTGATAAAAGAGCTGAGGCTGTTTATTATGCTGCTCAAAGCAGGATGATGGAACTGTTTGTTGCACAGGAAAAGAGTGATGAGGTAAATGCCGAAGGACAGACAATAAGTGTAGTTAAGGAATTATACAATGCTAACAAATTCTCCATTGGGGGAAATACGCAGCTGGCTTACCTTACATCGGATGATGGTTCTGAAGCAGCAAGTCTGTTTTTTAAAGATAAGGCATTTAACGATAAATTTTTCAGCGCCGAGCGTGGAGGAACATCCATCGTCATTGAATATGATCCTGTAAGTCTTGATGTATATGCTGCTGTGGTTTGCGATGAGCCGGAAAAGGCAGGAACCAGTATAGCAGCTCTTGCAGGAACAGACCTGGGCTCTCCTCTCAGGGGAACAGCTGCGGACAGAATTGCGGCTTATAATGCATATGTCGGATATTATTCTGAAGGAGCAACCGGACTCCTTGGGGCTAATGTGAAAGGAGGTCTCTCAGCAGGAGCCTGGATAATTAACAGTCGTGATTTATTAGGTGTTGTAAAGATAACAATAGATGAGAATACAAGAAAACAGATTGAAGGCAAAACAAATATTGCATTCAAACTGACAGTAAAGGGAGAAAAGTCTTCGGGTGGAAACAGCTCCGAGGGAATAGATATTTCAGCTAATGAAATAAGATGGCAGAACTATAGCGGGGATACTGATAGTAATTATCTTGAAACAGATGGAACGACAGGAATTGTTTTTACCACCGGTTCAGGACAGACAACTATTCCGGTATCAGCGTTTGGAACACAAAGGGATTCATCTGAAAAGTATGGACTTATAGGTTATATTAAGCTTGACTCACTTGATAAGGATATGCAGTTTAATCTGTTAAAAACAAAGAGCGGTGGTAATTTGGGAAGTCAGATTACACCGGGTGATGATATAAGCATTTCCTTTAAGGTATGGGATACGGACAATAGCAGCTCGGAGGTTTCAAAGCTTACACGTGGAGCCACGGCGGTATCAAATGTTGAAAACAGCCTGTATGCAGACTTTGATGTGGATAATGGCATTGGTGTTGCACAAATCATTTATCCCCGTCACTTACAGAATCTTGCGAAAGATTTTTCCAAGGTTGAGAGTAGAATGGCAGCAGGCGGAGAGGCTTCTTCGATGGCGGCAGTGTTACTGGATGATATCGATTGGGCTGAAGATGAGAATAAATATCCCAAAGGTAATGGTCAGGTTAGAAACTTTACTCCCATAACTAATTCCGAACTCAGATCCTTCAATGGCGACAGGACAGAGAACAACACTGTTAATGCAATAACTTCAGTGGCAGATGTTGAAACAGTTAATCCTGAAGAGAAGAATTCAAATTCAGATTACACTCAGAATGATTATCATGTAATAAGACGTCTGAAAGTAGATACTGCTGACAGTTATGCCATATTAGGAACCAATCGAAAAATCGGTTTATTTGGTGATCAGAATAACATAATAATTGCTAATCTTGTTATTACTGAGTTTAAGATAAATAATACGGTCGCAAATAATAGTGCAGGAATGCTTGCGGGAAGACTGACAGGTTCAACCGTTAAGAATGTTTTTGTATATAACAGCAATGAGAATATTCCGGAAGAAACAATTAACGGAAGTGGAAATACAGCCGGAATTATCGGAGAAGCAGACAGCTGTAATATAGACGGAGTTGTAATAAAGAACCTTTGTGTCAAATCATCAGGTGGGGCTGCAGGAGCACTGATTGGTAAGGGCACGGGAAGCAACGAAATAAAGAATGTGCTTGCCTATAATGGAACACTTGCTACTTCCGGCGAAGCAGTAGCAACTACCGTAGATTATCCTGATGAAGGGTTGGAAATCACCGGATCAGCAGGAACCGGGGGACTGATTGGTGAAATAGACGGTGGAAGAGTTACCGGATGCGCAGCAGCATTATATGTCAGATCAACGGGAGGAATGGCCGGTGGTCTGGTTGGTATGGCGTCAAATACATCAATTGATGAGAGCTTTTCAGGTGGACATACCATAACAGAAAATGATAAACCCGGAAAATACGGAAAAGAGACTTCAGAAGGTACAAAAGGAAGAATTAATGTTATAGGAAGCTCATCCGCAGGTGGTTTTGTCGGGACATCAGCAGGAGCAACAATTCAAAATAGTTATTCTACATGCTCTGCATCTGCTTCAACTGTAGGAGGTTTTGCAGGAACAGCCTCTGGTGGAAATATTACCAACTGCTATGCTGTTGGACAGGTATTATTTGAAACGGCTGCATCTACATCGAATACACCGATAAGTGTATCAGGTAAGGGTGGATTTATTGGAAGTGGTGGAGCATCACTTGCAGCAGACAGATATTTTGAATTAATCAATCAGATTGATAATGGCAATTATTTAAAGGGCATAGGCGGAACTGTCAAAGATGAAAATGGAATAAAAGCAATTGATGATTCAGAAATAAGTAATGATGAGGGGTACGAGTATAACAAGTTTATGCTTCCTGCTTCGGAGCTTACTATTTTGCGAGGTGAAAAAACTCACAGATACGATTCAAATCTTCAACCTGCAATTTATGGATTCCCCTTTGTTTCAAAATTAAGAGGAGGATCATTTTCAGAATTATTCTTTGTAGATGCACATTATGGTGATTGGCCGATAGTAGAAACATTTGTTAAGAATCCTGATGGAATAGTAAGAGATACCAGACATGAAATTGACCCGTTTGCGGTTATTAAAGCGGTAGCTTCTGACATTAGGAATTCAGATGTTGTAAGAGCTCTTGCTGAGGCAGTTATTACTGAGCCTATACCGGAAGAGGATTTGAATGATCAGGATGTGAATACAGAGAATCAGGACTCCTCGAATGGAGAGTCTGCTGCGCCTGAAGAGAATACAACTGAGCAGGAAGAACAACAGGAAAATAGCCAGAACGAAGGCTCCGGGGAAGATCAATCCCAAAATGAAGCTTCAGGAGAAAATCAATCTCAGGAAGAAGCTTCAGGAGAAAATCAGCCTCAGGAAGAAGCTACGGGAGAAGGTCAGTCTCAGGAAGAAGCTACGGGAGAAGGTCAGTCTCAGAATGAAGCTTCAGGAGAAGGTCAGTCTCAGAATGAAGCTTCAGGAGAAAACCAATCTCAGGAAGAAGCTTCAGGAGAAAGCCAGCCTCAAAATGCGGATAATGCATCGAATGAAGCAGCTTCATCCGAAGAGACAGCGAACAATTCAGGGGAGAGTGCAAATGATGCAAACGGAAGTGAGGCGCAGCAGGAGAATACTGCCACCAATTCTGAAGAAGTAAAAGAAGAGAACGAGAATAAAAAGGAAGAAACTGCAGAGGGAACAACAAATCAATCTACAGGTGAAAATGGGGAGGATACACTAAAAGATATATTATCCGGAAGTTCTAAGAATTCTGTTGAAACAACAGAAAAAGGTAATATAGATGAGAAAGAGTATGCGGAAGAAAAATTATATGAAGGCGTTCTGGAGGATAAGGATAGGGGAATAGCCGTATACTTTGGAACGGACGCAAATATTCCTGAAGGAGCTGAACTTTGTGTTACAGATATAGCTGAGGATAGTGAGGACTATGACTATGGACAGCTTGTTAGTGATGCTACAGAGGCAATGGAAATAGAAGCTGAGGATGTTGCAAGCTATAGGCTTTTTGATCTTTCTATTCAAAAGGATGGTGAGGAAATCCAGCCGGAAGCACCTGTATATGTTGAAATTCAAGCTGATGGTTTATATACGAATAATGAACTGTTTGCAGATGACGAACTGGCCGCAGTTCATATGAAAAATGAGGAACCACAGATAATTGAAGCAGATGTTACCAATGAAGATGAAGAAAACGGAGAAACAGATGACAATCCGGCTGTCAGAACACCTGCCGATAAGGTAAGTTTTGAAACAGATGGCTTTTCGGTATTTGTTCTTGTACAGCCTGTACAACAGAAGACAGTAATTGCGTCAGATGAAAGTGTTTATAGTATAACCGTTGATTATGATAATGCATCCGGCATACCTGCGAATGCAGAACTTACTGTATCTGAAGTGACGGCGGAAAATGAAGAATATGCAGGATATATTGAGGAAAGTGCCAAGGAGCTTGGAACTTATAGCGAATATGTGAGAATGGCCAGAATTTTTGATATATCCTTTGTTGACAAGGAAACGGGAGATATCTATCAACCGACTAAGGATGTAAAGGTATCAGTTCAGCTCATCCAAGATGAGATTGGCAAAGAAGACGAAGAGATCAAGGTTGTTCATTTTGGAGATTCGGTCGAAGCTGTAGAAGCTGCTGTCAATGATGGAATAATAGAGTTTGCTGCAAATAGCTTTTCGAATTATACAATAGTTTCACTTCCTAATTTTGATGTCTTTGATACCGCTCTTGACGGTAGCGCATATTACATATCATATGTTGACGATAGCGAAGAGCCTTCTGTTATCAGATATTTGAGCATAAAGGAGGAAGAAGGAGTAAAAACACTTTCCTCAACGGATGATAGTACAAAGGCAACCGCATGGTCATTTAAAACAGAAGGCGACGGATATCAGATATTTAACGGGACAGATTACTTAACGGTGACGCTGTCGGAAACAGATCCGATAACAATAACCGGATGGCATCCTGATACAGAAGAAAATTCAAGCCGGTTTACTGTAACTGATTGGGACAGCTATCATAGAATATGCCTTGCTAAATCAAATGAAATAAATAAATACCTGGGATATGGTGCTACAACAGATTATGTAAGTAGTCTTAATGTGTCTGCGGAAGGAACAAAGCTTGTTCTTTCGGAGGCAGTAGATTCTACGGATATCGGAGACAGATCACTTAACGGTCAGGATTTATATATTACAGCAGGTGGTCAGTTCTTAAAATATGACAGTACCGGTGCCAGAAATGGCACAACTGTGCCGTTTGAAGCAACTGCATGGACATTCACAGCAAGCAATAACGGATATAGAATTCACAATGGATCGAATTATATAGGATTTGATGCTGATACAGCAACCATGTCTGTCAAGACAAACTGTACAGTGGATAGAGCTGCCAGATTCAGAATAATGGATATGGGAGATTATCATGTAATAGAGAGTCTTGATAAGCCGGGGTATTGCCTTGAATGTATTGTATTTAAGGAGTCAAATACTGCAGATAAGTTCAGAATTGTTGAAGAACCGGATATGCTTAATGTTTCAGAAAATTCCAGGATGTTACTGATTCAGGATGTAAATATCAGTGGTGAATACGTTATCTATTCTGCAGATAAAAAATATGGAATGAGAAACGATATTGTTTCGGTTAGTAGAGGAGGTGGAAAAAATCAACAATGCATAAAGGGAGAAGTAATTACTGTTGCTAACGGAGAAATTACTTCGGGTAATGACCTTGGTATTTTTGAATTTATAAAGCAGGATGAGAAGTTTGGATATTATATAGTAATCAAAAACGGAGAGTTTGCAGGAAAGTATCTGAATATAACTTATGCATTTGATCCGAGAGGAAATGTAAGCTATACAGATAATCCGCAGATGTTCTATATATCAACCAAACTGAACGGAAGAATAAGAATTACTACAAAAGATAGTCAGTATCAGTATGCATTAAACTTTAAACCCAATAGTTTTCAGGCATATACGCAGGTATTCAATAACTACGATGATGACTGGTTTAATCTGGCTGCAGACAGTTCCAGCCAAAAAGTATTGACGATAAATTATGTTTATGGAAAGGCTACGGGGGATAAGGGGCTTAAGAATAATCTGCCTCTTGCAACAACGGAAGAAGTCTCAATTAAACAAAATGAAAGTGCATATGAATATACTTTAAAAGATCCGGTAGCTGACAAATATGTTTCCATGGATTCAGGCAAAAAGTATACTTATGAATTTGCTGGCTGGAAAATAAAAGGATATGCAGGAACTTTGACAGATGGCTCCTATATTCCGGGAGATATTGTTGATTTCGCAGCTGAACAGATGGGAACAACAATAACCATAAAGGCAGTATGGAAATTAGTTAAGGAGGAAGCGCTAAAATTCACAATAGAATATAACATTATTGATAGCGATCCGGGGTATAGCAGTCAAATAGATGGTGGAAGCTTACCTGTAATAGATACTGAATTTGGCGGAACCTATACAAAGATTGGTCAGGATAAATATGAAGAGATACGTGAGGGTGAAGCTGTAACATCATATAAATTCCCTAATGTGGGATATGAGTATAATGGCAGATATGTTTCCTATATGGAAACAGTTGATCCGGATGGATATTTCGGGAATAAATATATTCGTACTTATCAAAAGACTCCGGGCGAATATGGACGCACATATCTGTTTAGGGGATGGAGACTTGAGGATGGCTCAATAATAAGGCCATATGAT
>JAEEGL014754173.1_pt1 | contig 16788 bp, 11 predicted proteins | sample 9134231 | NCBI WGS metagenome assembly JAEEGL01 (sample SAMN16246548, study PRJNA631951) | gut metagenome | biome: gut microbiome; feature: rumen; material: fiber-attached | host: Bos | place: Iran: Karaj | collected 2018-10
AACTCGTACAGCGGCTGCTCGTACTGGCTGCCCTTCGCCGAGAAGCGGTTCATCGGATTCGCCTTCTCCGACAGCGTCAGGCAATGGTCCCAGTTTGCCTGCTCTGCAAGCGCATCGTCCAGCGGCACCATGGACAGCGCCTTCTCTTTCGCGGGGCACACGTTTACGCAACTGCCGCAGCCCTGGCAGTCCAGCACATCTACCTGGATGCGGTAACGCAGTCCTTCAAATCCCTTGCCCATGGCCGGTTTTGTTTCACAGGGTGCGATATCTGCTTCTTCTTCCGTAAACAGGAACGGACGGATCGCCGCATGCGGGCAGACCAGCGAGCAGCGGTTGCAGCCGATGCACTTTGCGGCGTCCCAGACCGGCACGTTATCTGCCACACCGCGCTTTTCGAACCGTGCAGTGTCTGTCGGCATGATTCCGTCTGCGTACGGCAGGAATGTGCTGACGGGAATGTTGTCGCCCTCGGCGCGGTTCATCGGGATCAGGACATCCCGCACGAACGGCGGGAGAGACGGGTCAGGCGCGGGCGTGTCGTCCTCAAGATCGGCCCAGGACGCCGGCACGTTGATCTTCACGAGGCCGGTCAGGCCGCGTTCGATCGCCGCGAGGTTCATGTTCACGATCTTGTCGCCCTTCTTTGCAAACGTTTTGACCGCCGCTTCCTTCATATACCCCACTGCCTCGTCTATGGGCAGTACTTCAGCCAGCTTGAAGAACGCCGCCTGAAGCACTGTGCTCGTGCGGTTGCCTAGGCCGATCTCGGCCGCGATATCTGTGGCGTCGATCGTGTAGAAATTGATGTTTCGTTCCGCCAACAGCTTTTTTGCGCGGTTCGGGAGATTAGCTTCCAGCTGCTCCCCCTTCCAGCGCGTGTTCAGCAGAAACGTGCCGCCCGGCTTCACCTCGCGCACGATGTCGTAATTGCGCATGTAGCTCTGTTTGTGGCACGCGACGAAATCCGCCATGGTGACATAGTATGTAGACAGGATCGGCTCGTGTCCAAAGCGCAGATGGCTCCGCGTCAGGCCGCCGGATTTCTTCGAGTCATACTGGAAGTACGCCTGTACATACTGGTCGGTATTGTCTCCGATGATCTTGCACGAGTTCTTGTTTGCGCCTACCGTGCCGTCCGACCCGAGGCCCCAGAACTTGCACGAGATGATGCTCTTTCCGGAGGTCACAATGTTTTCACCAACCGGCAGTGAATGGAATGTCACATCGTCTGTGATACCCACCGTAAAGTGATTCTTTTTCTCACCGGCCATATTATCGTACACGGCTTTGATCTGTGCCGGCGTCGTGTCCTTGGAAGACAGACCATACCGTCCGCCGAGGATCGTTAGATCATGTCCGGTTTCCTTTAATGCTGTAGAAACATCTTCATACAGCGGCTCGCCCAAAGCGCCTGGTTCCTTAGTGCGGTCCATTACAGTGACGATTCTGCAGGTTTTTGGAATTGCCGTCACAAAATGCTTCAGCGAGAACGGGCGGAACAGGTGCACCTGCACGAAGCCAACCTTCTCGCCGCACTCATTGAGGTACGCAACGACCTCGCGTATCGTGTCGCTCACGGAGCCCATTGCCACGATGACTCGCTCCGCGTCCGGGGCACCATAATAATTGAACAGCTTATATTCGCGGCCGGTGATCTCGGATATCTTCGCCATGTTCTCCTCCACGACAGATGGGAACGCGGCATAAACTCCATTGATGGACTCGCGGTGCTGGAAGAACGTGTCATCATTCTCGCCGGTGTGGCGGATCGTGGGGTGTTCGGGGTTCAGTGCATGGTCACGGAATTTTTTGAGTTCCTCATAATCCACGAGCTTCGCCATATCGTCAAAATCGAGCACTTCGATCTTCTGGATCTCGTGAGAGGTGCGGAATCCATCAAAGAAATGCTGCACAGGGATATGACCCTTGATGGCCGAGAGATGCGCCACAGCGCCGATATCCATAGCCTCCTGAACACTGGATGACACCAGCTGCGCCCATCCCGTCTGCCGGCAGGCCATCACATCCGAATGGTCGCCGAAGATGGAGACGGAATGCGTGCCGACGGATCGGGCCGCCACATGCATTACGCCGGGAAGCTGCAGGCCGGCGATACGGTACATCGGCGGGATCATCAGCATCAGGCCCTGGGACGACGTATACGTAGTAGCGAGCGAACCTGCTTCCAGCATGCCCTGGATCGCACCGCACGCGCCGGCTTCCGCCTGCATCTCGATGATGCGCACGGACGTGCCGAAGATGTTTTTCATGCCATTTGCGGACCACTCGTCAACATGCGTGGCCATCGGGCTCGACGGGGTGATCGGGAAGATCGCCGCCGTTTCGGTGAATGCATAGGAAATATATGAGGCGGCTTCATTGCCGTCCATGGATTTGAATACTTTCTGTTTCGCCATACGGTTTCCCTCCAACTGATCTTGATCACGTTTTTGTGGTTTTGATTCTTTTTTTATTTTATCACCACGGATTGGCAGAATCAACTAAAAGCTTGTGTTCATATCAGGTATTATTCCGTCATTTTTGTCATAATTCAAGGCGCAGCTTCTTGAATTCGAACCGGGTTTCCCATATAATACCAGTATGGAACTGAGAGAAAGGATGGTACCGATGTCTGCTCTGTTTGACAGCCTGCGGGAGTTTACGTTCCTCTCCGTTGTTTTTCGTCTTGCGTTTGCGATGGCTGTTGGCTTCTGTCTGGGCTTCGGGCGTGCCAAAAAGCAGCAGAGCGCCGGTCTGCGCACCTATATGCTGGTGAGCATCGGGGCTGCGCTGACGATGATCGTCGCAATGTATGAGCATGAGATGCTCTACGGTGTCTGGGCCTTTGCGTCAGCCTTCACAGATATCAAATACGATGCGGTGAGATTCTCAGCTTCGGTGCTGACCGGTATCGGTTTCCTCGCGGCCGGTACGATCATCGGGATCTCGCACCAGCAGGTGTCCGGTCTTACCACAGCCATCGGGCTCTTCTCCTGCGCTTGTCTCGGGATCGCCGCCGGCGCCGGCTTTTTTGAGTGCGTGATTATCGCTATCGTTCTCATCATCCTCACAATGGAGTTCCTGAAGCCACTGGAGATAATCTATAAGCGGCGGCTGCGAAACATTACGATCTACGTGGAGTTCAACACAATCTCTTCCATGGAGACGCTCCTGCAGTTCATCGAGGATCGGCATGCCCTGATCCATGAGGTGGACATTGAACGGTATGAAGCCGATGGTGAAAATCATCCTTCCGCCATTTTGTCCCTGAAGCTCGGGAAAGAGAATCCTTCCCACTCGGCAATGCTCTCATCTATCGCGGAACAGGAATATATCTACTCCGTGCAGGAACTGATCTCGTAAAGGAGTTGCTTCGGAATGCTTACGATCTTTGACGGACTACGGGATATCACGCTGTCTTCGATCCTGTTGCGGTTGCTGCTGGCGTTTGTGTGCGGCGGTGCTGTCGGCCTGGAGCGTTCGTACAAAAACAGACCTGCCGGGTTCCGCACGCACATCCTGGTGTGCATCGCCGCCGCAACAGCTTCGATGACCGGCATCTATCTCTATCTGAATCTTCATCTGCCCACCGACGTTTCGCGTCTCGGGGCGTCGATCGTGTCCGGACTTGGTTTTATCGGCGGCGGCACCATTATGGTGACGAGGAAGAACACCGTACGCGGACTCACGACGGCCTCCGGTCTCTGGGCTACCGGCATTATCGGGCTTGCGGTCGGCGCCGGTTACTTTGAAGGCGCGATCCTCGCTACTGTCTGTGTACTGGTGACAGAGACGCTCTTTTACAAGTTAAGCCGGAACATCACGCCGATCGAAGTGCTCCGCGTTCACGTGCTCTATCATGAAAAAGCCGCGCTCGACAGAATCATGCGCTACTGCAAAGACAGGCGCGTGGAGATACGGAATCTCCAGATCACCGGAACATCCGGAGAGAACGCCTCTGCGTATGACGCCATCATCACGCTGCGCCCGCGCCTCCCCATTGACAAGGACGAGCTCCTCGATACCATGGAGCTGTTCGATGGTATTGTAGCTGTGAAGTATTTGGAAAACTGAAGTACTTCTGCCAGGTGATAAAAGTTGCATCCGGCGAAAAAATTGTGTTGACAAACGGAACCGCTTTTGCTATTATATTCGAGCGGTCGATTGGTGGTATCAATTCCACAGGGTCTGCTGGTGTAGCTCAGTTGGTAGAGCAGCTGATTTGTAATCAGCAGGTCGGGGGTTCGAGTCCGTCCACCAGCTCCACCGCATACAAACGAATATGGGGGAATTCCCGAGTGGCCAAAGGGGACAGACTGTAAATCTGCTGGCAATGCCTTCGGTGGTTCGAATCCACCTTCCCCCACCAGAAAAAGCACGCGAAAGCGTGCTTTTTCTTTTCATATCTCCTATTTACAATCTTACGATCAGGTTGTTTGCGCCAAAGGTGGCGTTGTATTTCACTTCCGCAGCGAGGTTCATGATGATCGTGAGGCCGATCTCCTGTTCCTTGTCTTGAATTTCCCGGATAATCTGATAGTATTCCGTCACATTAAACAGTCTGCAGTCATCCCGGATGCGGATGATCAGGTCCTCGTTCTTCGCCACCAGTCTCAGATTGATATGATGCGATTTGCCATCCGAAAACCCGTGCTCTGCGAACAGGCCTGCCAGCTCTTCGGTGATAAGCCCGAAGAGCAGGGCTTTTTTCTTTTCGGCCCCGTGTTCCATGGCAAAGGCGATCGCTATGCGCGAAAGATCAATTATTTCCTCCGTGGTCGTGCCCATGACGGCGAGCTCATTTTCTTTGGGAATGCCAAAGCTCTCAGGCAGCAGAAGCATTTTGTCCCTGATGGTCCTGCCTTCGTACCGGGAGATGTACAGCACGGCGATCAGGCTGAGCACCAGCATGCTGAGCACTTTCGCGACCCATGCGCCATGGAATCCGATGACGCGAAGAAGAAGAAAGGTGATGGGTACGGGACAGCCACACTCGATCAGAAATCCATAAATTCGACAGAAGCGCAGTTTTTTTACGGCCATCAGGTAATTGTTGAAATTATATATAATCGCATGAAACGGGAGTGAAAAACACGCCGTACGGATGCATTCCCTGCCGAGGCTCAATGCTGTGGGATCATCAGATTTGAGGAAGATGGCGGCAAGCGGATCGGCAATCATAAACAGGACAGCCGTAACAATGCCGGTATAGATCAGCCCGTGCATCACGGCGGTCCGCTGTATCTCCTTCAGAGATTCCCTGTCCTCCTCGCCGATGAAAACGCCGGCAAACGCGTGCAGGGAGTCCGCCGGCGCGTACCAGGACGAGCGGGAGAATACGGTGATCTGCCCAAATACGCCATAAGCTGCCACCAGATACGGCATGTTCATGCTCGTGAGCATATTGTTGATGAGGATGCCGCCCACGGAATTGCTGCCTTTAATGATGCCGGCCGGCGCGCCAAGCCAGAAAATCTCCCCACACAGTTTCGAAGAAATGCCATTAAAGCTGAAACGGAATGCGGAACGATTCTTTCTGCCCAGGAAAAAGCCCACGCTTACAAACACCGGAACCATATATCCCAGCGACGTCGCGAGCCCGATCTCGAACATGCCGCCGTGGAGAACACAAATAACAACAGCATCAGCCGCTACATCAATGACGGTGGTCAGCATGGAGACCGCGCTTACGCGTCTGTACTGGCCCTCCATCTGCAGGAACGGCGTCAGAATCCGTGTCAGCGTAAAAAACGGAAAACCGATCAGGTATCCGTAGATATACTGCATCGTCATCCTGTGTATCTCGGGGTTCCTTGCGCCGAGGATCTGGGAGACAATGCTGCAGAATACAGCCACCAGGATCGCGCTGATAAGCGCCAGGCCGACTCCCACGATGACAGAACAGGAAAACGCGTGGTTCGCGTTCTCCATCTCTCCTGCTCCGATCAGAGCAGAGACCTTGTTGCGGGCTCCGCTGCTGACCGTAGTGCCGATGAGTTCAAACAGCATGATGAGCGGCGCAACATATCCGATAACAGCCACACCGTTTGGTCCGATGAACTGTCCGATGAACATCAGGTCGATCATCGGGCCTATCGCCTTTGAGATATCTGAGACGGTATAGGACATCTCGGCTTTTCGGAACAGCTGCTGGATTATTCTGTTGTCAGCGTATTCTGCCAATTCCCTTTTCATATGTTTACCTGAAAAAATCAAGCGTATTACATAATAATCATACTCTATCTTCCCTGTTCCGGCAGATCTGCCAGAAGGCATAGGCTGATTTCAAAGTAGATCACCGGATGTTTTGCTGAAAAATCCTTCACTTCCCTGTTCTGTTCGCATTGCGTCAATGCGCCTGTCCCAGCCACTGCCTGACTTCCTCCAGCCTTTTCTCAGCTTCCCGACGTCCGATGCGGTAGACACGTTCCAGTTCCTCTGCATCCTTTTCCGTATGGCCGATCCCGAGGGCCTCCGGAGGCCGCATGATCAGGGCAGACTTTTCCGCTTCCTTCTGATCCAGTTCATCCATCTGCCGGTTGTACATCTCATGCCGGTGCTGCATGGCTTCATAAATCTTTGGTGTCCGGTATAAAGCGAATTTCAGGATCGGAGATGCCTGAGGCTTCTTCCGATACTCTTTGGGCTGCGTCAGGATGATCACATTGCGGTCATATCCTCTGTGTTCCATATAGGAATACGGTACTGCATCACTGATGCCGCCGTCCAGATATTCGTGACCATCGATCCCCACCGGTCTTGAAACTACAGGCATGGAGGCAGAAGCCCGGAACCAGAGCATGTCCTCTTCTCCGCCGTCCATGCACAGATGATAGACACACTTTCCGGTCTGCACATCTGTCACGCCAACATAGAATTCCATAGGATTGCCCGCATAAGCCTTCCTGTCAAAAGGATCCAGCACGTCCGGCAGTTCCCGGTAGCAAAAATCCGCGCCGTACAGATCGCCTGTTTTGATCAAAGACCGAACACTGCAATAACGGGAGTCCCGGCAATACTTTTTGTTATAGCGGACAGGTCTTCCGATCTGGTGGGATTTGTAGTTGCAGCCAAATACAGCCCCGGCAGATATACCGGCAGCACCGTCAAAAATGATATTGTTTTCCATGAAGACATCCATTACGCCACAGGTGAACATGCCACGCATGGCTCCGCCTTCCATAATCAAAGCTGTTTTCATTCGCTGTTCCCTTTTCGGCCTGTGTTAAGAAACCTGTCAACGCAGCTCTTCAGACGAGCCTCGCGTTCGTCACATGCTTCGGATGATATTTGATCTTCACCCGCTGTCCTTCTTCGAGGTTTGCCCGTGGATTGGAAAGAACCCCTTCCACTTTCCTTCCGTCCTTCGTGCAGTAACACACATATACATGTAACTCAATATCTTCCTGGCTGCTGATATCTACGATGCGGGAAACAACAGCTTCCGTCTCGATGCCGTTCTTTTCGATCCCACTTTTGATCACATGGCTGATCAGCAGCCCGACAGCGAAAACTGCGGCAAACGTCACCCACAGGGCAAGTCCCTTATCCATCTTCGGTTTTCCTCGTTATCTCATCACTTTGTCCATCATTGGTTTATTTGTTCCCCATATGAAATGATTATATCAGGGAAACAGGACGATGGGAAGAACGAGTTATATTCTTCGACTCGTTGCGTTCACTCTGTATGTCACGAAGAGTTATGGAGTTGTTATACTTGGAAGGGCATGGTATAATGGAAACACTTTTGAGTGTGATCGCGGGAGAGAGAGGATGACAAAGGCAATACGAAAAACACGATCCGTTTGTCCGGTGTGCCTGAAGAACCTGCCGGCCATGCTCGTGCAGGAGGATTCGGGACGTATCCTGCTGGAAAAGACATGTCCGGAACACGGGACCTTTTCTGTGCCGGTGTGGCAGGGCCTGATGGATTTTGACCAATGGCTGTTGGGCACGCCTCCCCTACGGGAAGGCATGGCACTCTCCTGCCCTCAGAACTGCGGCATCTGCAGCGAGCACGAAATCGGCACCTGCTGCGCGCTGCTGGAAGTAACGAACCGGTGCAATCTGCAGTGCAAATACTGTTTTGCCAATGGCGGCACGGAGGATCGTGAGCCGACAGCCGAAGAACTGAAAGCCGCTATCCGGGATATCGTGCGGCAGTGCGGAAAGCCATTGCTGCAGTTTTCCGGCGGCGAACCGACGCTGCGGGATGATCTTCCAGAGCTGGTGCAGTTCGCCAGGGAGGCCGGATGCAGCTATACGCAGGTAAACACCAACGGCATCCGGCTGGCCGACGATCCGGACTACGCGAAACAGCTGGCTGACGCGGGGCTGGACATTGTGTTCCTGCAGTTTGACGGGACACGGGATGACATCTATATGGCGCTGCGCGGTACTCCTCTGCTGGAGAAAAAACTGGAGGCTATCCGCGTGTGCAGTGAGGCACACGTCGGTGTGACGCTGGTGCCGACCGTTGTAAAAGGTGTGAATGATGATAACCTGGGCGAGATCTTACGGCTGGCGTTGAAATTGGCGCCGGGCGTGCGGGGCATCCATTTTCAGCCGGTGTCGTACTTTGGAAGGTATCCGATGGAGCCGGAGGCGGAAGACCGATATACGCTGGATATGCTGTTGACGGAAATCAGTGACCAGGCCTGCATTCCAGTCGAATGCTTTATGCCGTCCCGGTGCGATCACCCGCTGTGCGGATTCCACGCGAGCTTTCTTATTGACCCGCACGGCAGGCTGAAACCACTGAGTTCCATTACGCACTCTTCCCGCATACGCGGGTGCGCACAGGACAATCGGGAATACGTGGGGCGGCACTGGAAACACCCTCCGGAGGAACCGAAGCCAGAGGGATCGTTTTCAGATGAGATGGATTTTGACACATTCCTGTATCAGCTGCGGCACAAGAGTTTGACATTGTCGGCAATGGCGTTTCAAGACGCGATGAACCTGAACCTGGAGCGGTTGCATAGCTGTAGTCTTCATGTTTTCGACAGCGGAAAAATTAAACCTTTCTGCAGTAAATATCTGACAGCTATGGCATCAGGCAGGGGTTAGGATACAGGATTTAGTATAAATCCCCGGGCGGATGCCCGGGGATTGCTATATCAGGAACACTTATGCTTTTTCGAAGTAGGAGGCAACGTCTTCGAGGTACTTGCGGATGGGAAGGTGTTGGGGGCACATGGCTTCGCACTGGCCGCATTTGATGCAGGCGCTCGCCTTTCCGAAGCGGAGGGAAAGATTGTCATAATAAAACTGCTGCGGCGTCCAGGTCTTCTCCTTGATCTCTTGCTTATCGGCATTGTACAGGGAAAAATACTTGGGGATTGCAATGTTCTGCGGGCAGTTGACGGTGCAGTAAGAGCAACCTGTGCACGGGATCACAATGTTGCGGTTCAGAATGTCAGCCGCGTGCGCCATAAACTTTAGTTCCTCGGTGGTCAGAGGTTTGAAGTCCTTCATATAAGAGGTATTATCGGTCAGCTGCGCCATGTTGCTCATGCCGCTGAGAACCACCATCACGTTCTCCTGTGAGGCGGCGAAGCGGATGGCCCAGGACGGAACGGACATCTCCGGCTCCCGTTCCTTAAAAAGCTGATCAAGCTCCTCGGGGACTTTGGCCAGCGTGCCGCCCTTGACCGGCTCCATTACGATAACAGGCTTGCCGTGTCGCGTGGCAACATCGTAGCAGGCGTGGCTCTGCACGCCGAGGCTGTCCCAGTCGAGATAGTTGAGCTGCAGCTGCACATATTCCATCTCCGGATGGTCGGTAAGGATCTGTTCAAGCAGTTCTGGGGTGTCATGGTAGGAGAAGCCGACGTGGCGCACGAGACCTTCCGCTTTCTTCTGCAGGATGAAATCCCAGCAATTGTAGCGGTCGAACCGGCGAAGAGAGCGGGCGTTGACGTCGTGGAGCCAGTAATAGTCGAAATATCCGGCGCCGGTACGGCGAAGCTGCTCCTGAAACACGAATTCTCGGTCCTCTTCTTTTTTGATCATGTAGGCGGGCAGCTTGGTGGTGAGGGTGAAACTGTCGCGAGGGTGGCGCGAGACGAGCGCCTTGTTGGTGAATTCCTCGCTTTTGCCGCCGCAATACATCCACGCGGTGTCAAAATACGTGAATCCCTGCGCGAGGAATGAATCCACCATCTGCTTCATCTGCTCAAGGTCGACGCTGGCGCCGTCCTCGGGATTCAAAAGCGGGAGGCGCATGAGACCGAAGCCAAGTTTCTTTTTCGGGGCGTCCATAGGTATCATCTCCTGGAATGATTTTTTGCTATGGATTCATCATAACACAGACCGCCGGAAAGGAAAAGGACTTCTTATTGTTTTTGACTTTTGTCCTGGCATCGCTTATGATAAAAAGCAATAAGGGGGCAGTACGATGAACTTTATTCTGATTGGAATGCCGAGCGCCGGAAAAAGCACCCTGGGAGTTGTGACGGCCAAAATGCTTGGCTATGACTATCTTGATACGGACCTGTTGATCCAGAAGCGGGAAGGCCGGCGACTGGAGGAGATCATCAGCGAAATTGGGCAGGAAGCATTCCTGAATCTGGAGGCAGACGTCTGCTCTGCTGTGGAAGCAGAGAACACCGTGATTGCCACCGGCGGAAGCATTATCTACCGGGCACACACAATGGAGCATCTAAAGGCGATCGGGACAGTAGTCTATCTGAAGATCAGCCTGGAAACGCTGCTGAAGCGTCTGCATGACGCGCAGAGCCGCGGCGTTGTGCTGAAAGAGGGCCAGACGCTGGAAGGTCTGTACAACGAACGGATCGATCTGTATGAAAAATATGCAGACATTGCTGTGGACGAAGGTGAGATGGATTTTGAATCGACGCTGGAGTCACTGCATGCGGTTTTGGCAGCGAGGATTCAGGATTCAGGGATCGATTAAGATTTATTATGATGACAATTTTTGCGTGAAACTTATAATCTGTATGCGAATCAATTTGATATGGGGATGAGGGAATGAAAACAGACACAAGAATGTTGGCGGCGTTGATGGCCGTGATCATGCTGATAGCGCTTTCGGCGTGCGGCAAGAAAGAGGAGCAGAGCATCGCGGTAAGCGGTGAAAACGTGACTGTTGATAATCTGGCGCTGATGCCGGAGGGAGAAGCGGCGATCATTTATGAAAACGACGGACTGAAGCTGTTGATTCCGCTGGAGTATGACGCGCTGCTGCAGACGGAGGTGTTGACCGATGATGAGGATGGCCTCCTGTTCTCCGTTTCGGAGATTGCGTCCATTATGGCGGCGAAGAAGACCGGTTATGAAGATGCCGGTGCCGGCTGGCTGTTCAGCATCGGACGCGTGGATGAAAGCATGATGTACGAGATGACCTGCCGGGATATGTCCGGTGAAGAGATCTTTGCCAAAGACGGTGATGGTAACTACTATGTTTACTATCATCCCACCGATGTCCGGTTTGTACGCGAGGACAATGAGGCCATGCAGGCGGATCAGGTGATCTGGACTGAATTGAACGATTGGGCTTCTGGTATTGTGCGGGAACAGTTTATAGCGCAGAATGAAGCTCTTTCCGTTGAGATAAAAAGCAACACCATGCTGGATATGTATCTGGCACAGCTTGCCAGCCTGCCCGGTGTACGCTACACCGTAGGCAATTTGGAATATGGTCCTGTCGAACCGTTGGACACCTTTGACGCGGAGCCTTATCTTGACCGTCTAACCAATGATGTATATTTTGAAGAAGTGTATGATGAAGAAGCACCGGACGGTGAATACATTGTGCTCACGTTCCCAGATGAAGATATCCGTTTTGACTTCTTCTATGCAGAAAACGGAGAGAACACCGTACGCGCTGTCTGGGACTGGGGCGACGGCGGAGAAGAACTGTATAAGGCTGTATTTAAAGATGAGACATTAAGCACAACAGAGATCATGCAGGAATGGTATAACGCACTGGTCAATAGTCAATAATAATTAGGAGCTCCGGGGGGATGGCCCGGAGCTCCCTGTATTTGCTGGGATAATATGTTTTTCGGCTGCCGGCAGTTTAAGATTTATTAAGGTGACAATTTCGGGAACGTGGCTTATAGTGGTACATGGAAAAAAAAGAAATCCAACCAAAGCCATGAACTACTCTATATGAGGTGAACGATATTATGAAATTACGTGCAAGACTGTTGGCGCTGCTGATGATCGCAGCCATGCTCCTTTCCGGTGCGAGTGCGGCATTCGCAGATGACGCAAAGGGAATCACCGTGAGCGAGAATGATATGCTTGCGGTGAAAACGAGCGTATACGTCACCGTTGATGGTAAAGAAAAGCTTGTGGCCCTTTCGGATGCGGACGACGATGTGAAGAGCCAGCTGTCCGCCTATTGCGTAAAGCTGGTGGACGGAGACAGTACAGCGGTCCTCACTGAGGCCAACCTGCTGAATCTGCTCCCGCTTCTCAGCGCCGGCAAGCATATCGTTGTAACGCCGCCGGACGGGTATTATGTCTCTGCCATGAACCTGACGAACGGTGCTTCCAGTGGTACGAAGAAAAGCATCCTGCCTGTAACGGATGCGAATGCCAAATCGTCTGAAGTAACGCTGACTCTGCATGATCTGCTGTATGAAAACAGCACGAACCAGATCAGCTCTGAATATCTCTCCTCCGATTCCGCGGACTCCGGTTATCGGTTAAATGTGGAACTGAAGCATCTCCCTGTTATCGGAGCGGATGACGTGTTCACTGTGCGCTACAGCTCCGGTGACTTCTCTTACAGCGGCGCGCTCGTGGATGAAAATATCACGGACAATACCTTCAGCTGCATCGAAGGCGTATTTGAAGTAAAGCCGCTTCTGGACAGCGTTGTGAGCGCCGCTTCGGAGACGCTGACGTACGAAGGACTTGAGCTCGTGTATCCGAACGGTTCCCGCACGGCGGTAAAAGACGGCGACATGCTGGTACCGTATATGGACGGATGTGTGCTGGAAGCACAGTGGGATGAAATCGAAGCTCCCGACCGCGGCCAGGACGTGGATCCTGATCCCGATCCGATTCCTGATCCGATTCCTGATCCTGACCCCGATTCGGATCCTGATCCGATCGTGCTGACGATCACCGCGGATTCGGCGACAAAGGAGTATGACGGACAGCCTCTCACCAAGAGCACCTGGTCCGTCAGCGGCACAGTCCCCGCAGGCTATCAGCTGAATGTGTGGATCTCGGGAACGAGGACCGAGGCTGGCACCGCGGACAATGTTGTGACCGGCTATCAGCTGCTTGACGCAAACAGCACTGACATCACCAACGCAGCTTATGTGACGATCACCACGGCAAAAGGCACGCTGCAGGTGACGCAGAAGATGCTGACGCTCACGGCAATCACCGGAACGGTGAAGACTGACGGAAAGACGGAAGTTTACGCCTCTTCTCTGGGCACGGAAGACGGCACCTTTACAAACGGCTATAAGAAGGAAGGTCTGCTCTCCGGTCATAACCTCTCCGGCGACTTTGTGACCGGCAGCGGCACCAAGACCTTTACCAGCGGCATTGATGTGGGCAGCGTTGTGATCACAGACACGGACGGCAACGATGTGAAGGGCAATTACAACATTGTACCCGTGTCCGGCACGGTCACTATTGAGGTCCCGGACCCGAGCTGGATCCCCCTCACCATTACGATCAAGTCCGGCAGCTGGACCTACGACGGAACTGCGCATACGCTTCACGAATATGAGGTGAGCGGGTTGACGGACGGTGATGTGATCGACTCCACAACCTGGAAGAGCACCTCCACCATCACTAATGTGGGCCGAGTTGACAACGAAATCGAGACCATCGTGATCAAGGACGCCGATGGCAATGTGGTAAACGGCAACAAGTATGCTGTCACATATAAAGCCGGCACATTGGAAGTAAAGGCGAAGATGCTTACGATCACTGCCGTGACCGGAACGGTAAAGACCGACGGAAAGACGGAAATCGCCGCCGCCTCCCTGAGCATGGAAGACGGCACCTATAAGAATGGCTACAAGCAGGAAGGTCTGCTCTCCGGCCATATCCTGTCCGGCGACTTTGTGACCGGCAGTGGCACGAAGACCTTCAACACCGGCATCGACACTGCAAAGGTGGAGATCAAAAACGGCGACGGCAAGGACGTCAAGGGCAATTACGAAATCAAGACGGTGGCAGGTAAAGTCACCATCGATGCACCGGAAGAGACCGGCATCAAACTCACCATTACCACCAAGGACGGCAGCTGGACATACGACGGGAAGGCCCACTCTGTTCCTGAATATGAAGTCAAAGGCCTGAAGGACGGCGACGTGATCGCGAAGGTAACGTTCAAGAAGACCGCTTCCATCACTGACGTGGGCAAGGCGGACAACGAGATCGAATCCGTTGTGATCAACACCAAAGACGGTCAGGAAGTGGCCGCAGGCAAGTACGCTATCACCTATAAAAACGGCACACTGGAAGTGAAACAGAAGGACCTGAAGATCACCGCGATCTCCGGAACGTTCACGACCGACGGCACCAAGGTGGTAACGGCCTCTTCCCTTGCGACGGAGGACGGCACGTTCCGCAACGGCTATAAGGCCGAAGGACTGATCAATGGGCACACGCTCTCCGGCAGCTTTGTGACCGGCAGCGACACCAAGTCGTTCCAGAGCAATATTGACACTTCCAAAGTTACCGTGAAAGACAGCGATGGCAAGGATGTGAGCAAAAACTACAAGATCACTGGCGTAGCCGGCACGATCACCATCGTAGTGCCGCAGAAGACGAATGTTCCCCTCACCGTGACCGCCAAGTCCGGCAGCTGGGTGTACGACGGTACAGGCCACACGCTGTATGAATACGAAGTGAACGGACTGGTGGACGGTGATAAGGTTGAGAAGGTCACCTTCAAAGCCAGCGCCAAGATCACCAATGTGGGCACCCAGGCCAACGAGATCGAGGGTGTTGTGATCAAATCCTCTTCAGGTGCGGCTGTGGCCGGAACCAAGTATTCCATCACCTACAAGCCCGGCACACTGACCGTCACCAAGTTCCCCATTACGCTGACCGCAGAATCTGCCTCCAAGGATTACGACGGAACAGCGTTGGTGAACAAGAATGTGAAAGCCACCGCGCTGGCCAATTCCAGCCATAAGCTCTCCGCCGGGTTTGAGATCAAGGACTCCAACGGCAACACCATCAAGAACAGCCCTGTAAATGTAGGCACCTATACCAAGAAGATCACGAACGTAGTGATTACCGACGGTTCCAACGATGTGACCGCGAACTACGACGTGACGACCGTTGATGGTACCCTGACGATCCTTGCCGCAGGCAGTTCCTCCACCGACACACCGGGCACCGCCTATCACGGCGGTACCTACACGCTGCGCTCCGATGCCGCCTACAAGGATTTCCAGAAACTTCTGATCGACGGTAATGAAGTGAGCCCGAGCAACTATACGGTAAAAGAGGGCAGCACTGTGATCACGCTGAAATCCTCTTACGTGGATACACTGCGGCCCGGCACACATACTTACAGCATCGTGTCGACCTCGAGCACGAAGTCCGGCACATTCGTGGTGAGCAACCGCGTAAAGACTGGCGATGAGTCCCACCTCCTGCTGTGGATCGTGCTTCTTATTGCCGCGGCCATAGCGATCACGATCGTGCTTCTGTACTTCCGGAAGATGAAACAGAAGGAAGCGGCTATGGCCGTCGCGAAGAAGAAATCGAGACCGGCTGTGAAGGAGATTCCGGTACTTAAGACGGAGCAGGAAGAAAAGCCCGCAACCGATCCAGAAGATGACGTAAAGATCTATGCTGCCGAAGGGCTGAACATGGACGAACTTCTGGGTGCTGACGAGCCCGCTATCGAGCCTGTCGAAGTGCCGGAAGAGGACGATGATCCGACCAAAGATCTGATGAAGGACTTTGAGCTGGACCTGGATCTGTTTAAAGATAGCGCGCCTGTCGATACCGACGATGACAGTGCTGTTGATGAGATCATCGACTCGATATCGAAAGATATTGAAGAGTGATACACGCTAAAGAGTCGAGGGTGTAGGTCGTAGAGCATAGTGGCTGCTGCTGCCGCGGGATAGATTCTTCGACTCGCTTCGTCCGCTTAAAATGACATCCAGAGAAAAATAGCAAAAAAACATCCACGCGGCGAAGAAAAGCTGCGTGGATGTTTTGATATGATATAGAAAAAAGCGGCACCGGATGGTGCCGCTTTAAGGTATGAGATCAATAATAGCGCTTGTTCTTGTTCTTGCGCGCTGCTTCAGATTTCTTTCTGCGCTTTACGCTCGGGCTCTGGTAATACTCCTTTTTGCGGAGATCGGCCATAACACCGGACTTCTGGCAGCTGCGCTTAAATCTCTTTAATGCGCTGTCAAGAGACTCGTTCTCTTTCACATAAATTTCAGACATCTATTTCCCTCCCTCCGAATGCACAAAAGCATGCACTAAGGGCCAAAAATCTTGGCTTTTCAACAGATTGATTATAAAGGGAAAACACTTGCTTGTCAAGCATCAGTTTGCATCTTTCAGAATTAAATTGACGATGCGGTTCCTGACAACGATGGTCTTGACGAGCTTTTTGCCTACCATCTGCCGCTGGACCTTCTCGTCCGCCAGGGCGGCCGCGACAATGGCATCCTCATCGGCATCATTTGCGACAACGATGGTGCTGCGGAGCTTGCCGTTGACCTGGACGGCCATTTCGTGCTCGGCGTCGACGGTCTTGGCCTCGTCGTAGACGGGCCAACTCATCTGCATGGCCATCTTGCCATACTT